>Ga0233403_10000009_pt1 | contig 71095 bp, 55 predicted proteins | sample Na_oxic_1_MG_FD_179866 | JGI IMG/M metagenome (GOLD analysis project Ga0233403, IMG submission 179866) | Seawater microbial communities from Saanich Inlet, British Columbia, Canada - Na_oxic_1_MG | ecosystem: Environmental > Aquatic > Marine > Inlet | place: Canada: British Columbia | collected...
TGGACGAAACGAGGTACGTTAGTGAAAGTTGCTGTGCAGGTCATATCTGAGGTAATGGTAATAACAGAATCGGAACAGCCAGGACCCGTCCAGCCCCTAAATAAAGAACCATTGTCTGGTGTGGCGATTAAAGTCACTTGGGTACCACCCGTATACTCTTCAGTGCAATCAGTACCACAATCAATACCGCTCAGTTGACTGGTCACATTACCACTTCCAGAACCTGCTGTTTTGATTGTCAAAGTCAAGTCTGCTGGGGCTGGACCTCTCGAATCGGTGAGCATGATATTGTCAAAATACGCATCGCCAGGCACACCGTTAGCACCACTGTAATCCTCTAACATCAATAAAAAATCTGGGAAATCGGTGGCTGACAAATCAATGTCATAATGGGCCCATTGTCCATTATCTTCTAGGTGAATATATTGATCACCTCGGTAAGTGGTATAACTTGGATTAGTTCCGCCTACCCAACGATGATTTTGTGGACCAGAACCCGGGCTTGAATTGCGACTATAACCAATATAACCGCCATAGTCACCACGCTTTCCCCCTCTTTTGGCTAATCCCAAATAATCAAAAGACAAAATGTAAGGTTTGTAATCCGGGCGATTTCGTAACAGTTCTTTGGTATAAACTGCCCCCTCAATAACGAGACTGGTAAAGGTTATCACTTTACCATGCCCTTGATTTAACGGATCATCAACTAGTTTGGCATATCTTTCAGGATTGGCACTACTTTTTCCAACCCATTGAGATAAACCATTTTCAAAATCATCAATAAACAACGTCTCACCATAAGATAGGTTTCCCCATCCCATTAAAGCAAGAGTAATAAGAATAGTACATCGTTTAACCAGATTCACAAAAATACACCTCCTAGAGGTTTGTGTGTTAACGCGAAGAAGTGAGATAGATTTTTTATTTGCGAATAGCGAATAGCAAATAATGAACAATTATAAGACAATTTGACCTCCAAAAATGGTATAGTTGTTCAAAAAAATGTCATCAGGCAAAAAATATTATTTCCAAAATAATACCTTCGCCAATTTCGCCCATTTAAAATTTGATGCCATTTTCGTTGTTGTGGGAATGAGGCACGAATTCCTGAAACATCAATTTTCAACTGTGGCGAAGGTATTGATGAATATTCTTCATTCTATAGTTATAGCGTTTTTGCGTTTAATGCGTTACCGCGTTATAGCGTTTTTTATTTAATTTATGAATAACTTAAAACTAGATTAATTGTACTTTAATTTAATCGGGAATTGCTATAGTTGACAAACCGATGAAATATACTGTTCGCCTTTGAATTTTGTGAAAATATAAAATGTCAAAGGAATCCGATTTCTTGAAAAAATCGGATTTCTCTTAATTCAAAATTTTCAATGAATTGAAGTATGTTTAGTATAGCTTCAAGGAGATCGTCGATAATTTTTGGGGGAATCGGGAATAATGTCGTATTTTCCCATTTTATTAGGAAATTTGGTTTGAAATGTCATACCGATGTTGAAATCTACCGGGACGCAATTTTTTAAGTTGAGTGAATTTTGGTAGCGGTTTGGTTTTCTGTTTGTGCTGTAGTCAGTTGGTTTTCTGTTTGTGCCTCAGTTGACAGAGCAGTCAATATATTGAATAACATAGGAATAACACAAACAAGATTTTTATACCTCATATTTTATCCTAAATGTTGAATTCGCTATTCGCTATTCGCCATTCATCAAAATATGTAGTCTTAATTAATAGGAAATCAAGCGTTTAAAGGTATAAATACATTTAAAAACATTAATCTATCAATTAAAATTTCAACGCTTTATCTTCGTATTATTAAAAATTATAAAGCAATTTGTCATTTTAATGTGTTAATGTTTTGTGTCAAGAAAAAAATAAGGTATTGCAAAATTAGGTAATTTTTCGTTAAGGAATGAGAATTTAATAACTTCCAAAACTTGAATGTTCAAACCTGCCAAATTTAATTTCCTAAGTGAAGAAATCCTAATTTCTTTAAGAAATAAGATTTCTCATGCTATAAAAGTAAAGGGACAACTTATTTTTTGGCTATTCTTAAATTTTGATTTTAGATTCGGAACAAGTTTTGCCTTTTTTAGAGATATAATTTTATAATTTATTGATATTATTTAACTAAATAAATAATATTTCTCTTTAAGATTAGGGAAAAAAAGAAAGGCAAATCGAAAAAATTATTTAATTTTTATGCTTAAAAAGGATTTTTGGTTCACGGATTGCACCTGATTTTATAGAATATAACAGGCAAAAAAAAACAGTAGCCCGGTTTTATGGGTACTGTTTAGGAATCAAGGAAAGGAAAAAAGGGACCGCAGAAAAAGAAAATCATTAAGAAAAATCAACATAATCATGCCGGGGAGAGGACTTGAACCTCCACGGGGTTACCCCCACTAGCACCTGAAGCTAGCGCGTCTACCAGTTCCGCCACCTCGGCATATCTAAAGTAGTGTGTATTTTACAGAGAGAGAAAAAAATAGTCAATGAGTCGTCGAAAAAAAACTCCCCCCAAAACGGATGTCTTTGCAGAACGCGAGGCGCAAAAGTACAAAAATCCTATTCCCAGTCGCGAATATATTATGCAACATTTAGCGGAAATTGCTAAACCTTTGAATTTCCAAAGTATTGCAAAAATATGCCAGTTAACAGAAGATACCCAAAAAGAGGCTTTGCGCCGCCGTTTAAAAGCAATGGAACGCGATGGACAATTAATTCGTAATCGTCGTAAGGGTTATGGTATTGCAAAAAAAATGGATTTGATACGTGGGCGTGTGATAGGACATCCCGATGGTTACGGTTTTTTAGTGCCTGATGATGAAGGGAGTGATTTATTTTTATCCGAAAAAGAAATGCGAAGCCTTATGCATGGAGATCGGGCCCTTGTTAATCTGATTGGGATTGATTATCGAGGCCGTCGTGAAGGCGCATTAGTTGAAGTGCTTGAACACAGTACACAGGAAGTGGTGGGTCGTTATTTTCATAAACGGGGCCAAAATGTCGCGTTTATTGAGCCTGATAATAAACGCCTCCCTCATCGTATATTAATTGAAGATCGCAAAAAACGGGGCCTAGCAAAACATGGGCAAATAGTGGTTGTCCGCTTAACTCAACCGCCGACCAAATATAACCCGCCTTTTGGTGAAGTCATCGAAGTGATTGGTAATCATCGGGCCCCTGGCATGGAAGTTGACATTGCCATTCGCGCTCATGAATTACCTTATCAATGGTCAACTGAGGTCCAACAGGAAGCTAAGAAATTTAACAGCAAAATATCAAAAGCGCAGTTAAAAGGGCGAGAGGATATGCGCGATATTCCTTTTGTCACCATTGATGGCGAGGATGCTCAGGATTTTGATGATGCAGTACATTGTGAACCGCGTGGTAAAGGTTGGCTACTTAGGGTTGCGATTGCTGATGTATCGGCTTATGTGGAAATTGAGAGTGCCATTGATAAAGAGGCTCAAAATCGGGGAAATTCTGTTTATTTTCCTAATCGCGTTGTGCCGATGTTACCCGAAGTGTTGTCAAATAAATTATGTTCATTAAAACCGAAGGTTGATCGACTCTGTATCGTTTGTGAATTAGCGATTGATTTTTATGGGCGTACCAGACGTAGTCGTTTTTTTGAAGCGGTGATACGCTCTGCGGCCCGTTTGACTTATACTGAAGTTGGAGAAGTGCTTGAAGGTAAAGAAGAAAACTTTCGCTATCCTCAGTTATTACCCCATATTCATAATTTGTACAGTTTATATCAACTATTACTCAAACGCCGTAAAAAACGTGGCGCGATTGAGTTTGATACGGTTGAACCGAGCATTATTTTCAATAAGCAACAAAAAATTGAGCGAATTGTGCCGTTGATTCGGAATGATGCTCATAAATTGATTGAAGAAATGATGTTAGCCGCTAATGTGGCTACCGCTGAATGGTTAACTGCACAAAAAATGCCGTTACTCTATCGTATTCATGAAGGGCCCACTCATGAAAAGTTAACGGCGTTACGCGATTTTTTAAAAGGACTCAGTTTAATACTTTATGGTAAAAAACGACCAGAAGCACGCCATTACAGTAATTTGTTAGAAAAATCCCAGCAACGACCGGATTTGCGTATGATTCAAACCGTTTTACTACGCAGTCTCCAATTAGCAGTATATCGTGTTGAAAATAAAGGACACTTTGGTTTAGCTTATCCAGCTTACGCGCATTTTACTTCACCAATACGTCGTTATCCCGATTTATTAATACATCGCGCCATTCGCCATCGTTTACGAGGCAAACCGCCAGAAGAATTTGCTTATGCCCAAAATGAAATGGAAATGTTCGCGGAAAATTGTTCAATGACAGAACGCCGTGCTGATGAAACGACTCGTGATGCTATTAGTTGGCTGAAATGTGAGTATATGCAAGACAAGGTGGGGCAAGAATTTGATGGTTTGGTCAGTGGTGTGACCGCTTTTGGCTTATTTGTTGAGTTAAAAGATGTTTTTGTGGATGGCTTAATCCATGTCACCGCACTCAAAGAAGATTATTATCATCATGATCCCATTGGACATCGTTTATCGGGTGAATCAAGTGGCAAGGTTTATCGCCTATCCGATCCTTTGCGTGTGAAAGTCGTGCGCGTCGATTTAGAAGAAAAGAAGATTGATTTTGAATTGGCTTAAAATAATTGGTAATTGGTAATTGGTAATGAAAAAAACTTCAATAACTGATTGGTTTTTGAAGGAACAAAAATAGGTTGAGCTTTTGATAACCACTGGAATCTAATTTTCATTACCCCAGTATAAACCTGACTGGTTTGAAAATTGAGCTGATTTTTTTAGTCAGAGAAATCACTTTTTTATAGCAATTTCCTCATAGGTATTCGGGATTTCTATGTGATCCTTGCTATACCGCACGCGGGCACAATTTAAACTTTTATGTAGGGTGGGTAAAGTCTTTTCTTGCCCACCAACTCATTAGAGAAGTTAAGTTTGTTCCCGTGTTGAGTATAGTATGATATATAGGTCGGGTTAGCGAAGTGTAACCCGACCTACACTTATCTCTTTTGGGTGCGGCTCTTTTGAATTAACACCCTTGGTAAATACTGGCACGAAGCTAGACAAGGAAAGTCCTAATCTATTGTCACAAATAAGACGTTAATCCAAAAGAGCCGCACCCATCTCTTTTGAATAAAATACAGTTAATATTATTTAACTTATTGATAATTAAATAAAATATTATAACGCTATAACGCATTAAACTCAAAAACGCTAGTTATCCATCATTGAGATTAATGCTATGATTTTTATCATTATTGCAACAGCCTATCATAGAAATCACTTACTGAAAGAAAGAAGTCTTTTTTCTGTTTATCATCAAAAAAATATTGATCCCACTTTGGTAAAAATTCTTATCGTTGATGATAATGACAGAATGAATCAAGAATATTCTCCAGCGTATTTTTCAATTAAGCAAATCGTTATTCAGCTAAGAGAAATGCTAAATCTTACCGAAACCGCCTTTCAAACTTATGTGATTAAGAATACCAGAACCCAACATCATTCTGGCACTGGCGCGTGGAATAGTGGATTGCATTTCATCACGACTTTCCCAAATTGGGAATCCTCTTATGTGGCTATTTTGGATGATGATGACGAATATTTACCACATTATTTAAGTACTTGTTTTAAATTTATTCAACAAAACCCAAAAAATATCTATGCTGCTGTGTTTTGCCGGTTAATTTGGAAAACGGAAGAGACAGAAGTGGTACATGAATTAACGCTAGATTTATTAACGCCACAAAATTTTTTTATTGGTAATCCCGGTGTACAAGGCAGTAACATGTATTTTTTAACCAAAATACTGTTAGAAATCGGCGGGTTTGATGAGAGCTTTCCAAATACGACAGATAGAGAATTGATGATCCGTTTTCTTGATTATGTGGAATTACATAATACCGTGTTAACCCCCAAATATTTGCTCAAGGTAATTGAAATACCGCTGGTTATTCATCATAACCATAGCGAAAAACGGGTGAATACGAATATTTTGTTAAAAAAAATCGGCTTGGATTTATTCTATCAGAAATACCGTACTCGTTTTTCTGAACAAGATTTCCTAAAATCTTTAGAAAGAGCCAAACGTTTGTTTCAATATGAATATCAGCCTAAAAAATCAGAAAGCCATTGGTTATTTACAGAATTATGATCCAAGAATTATTATCATGATGCCAGTGAAAAATGCTAAACAGGCGATAACTCAATCACTGTTATCACTCGCTAACCAAGTCGGGGTAACACGAAAAATACTGGTTTTGATTTCAGACGATCAGTCACAAAATAATTGGGGAAATGAGAGTAATATCAAAGATATTCTTTCAGATCAGCGATTTTTAATGATTAAAACTCGTTTTAACCATATTTATCAAAATAGAAATTTTTTAATAAACTTTTCCAAATTTTACGCCAAAAACTTAGAAATATTGCTACGATTGGATGCAGATGATTTCTTAGAAGAAAGCAATATAATACACACCGTAGAAAAATATTTTTTCTCATCGACTTTTTATTTTTATAAATCAGACACACGCACGGCATGTCACCTGTTACTGATGGGTAATGCGTTATCTTGTCATGGCTTAAAACTTAATCGAATCAATTGCGCCTTCAATCAACTCAAAAATCACCAATATCTTTTAGAACGACTTTCTGCAATGCGCTATGGAATTTCAGAAGCAGAATTGCCGTCTTGTAATCTGATTTGGAAACCTGAGATGCCCATTCAGTATCCCGCCTTAAAAAGTGCCGAAGATCATTGGTTACTCACCCACTGTTTATTAAAGTATAAAAATGATGATTTTTATATTGAAGAAGAAAAGTTATACGCTAATTACTCCCTATCGGGAAACCTGACAGCCAATAATAAACGCGCTGAAATTTATCTGCAATCAAGACAATTCATTTTTAACGATGCTTTTAATTATGGACAGAATTAAAACCGCACTGAACATTCTTAGCGAATTTAAGGCGCAACAATACCATTATTTAGGAGAAGGCGTGGAGGGTGTCGTTTTTCATGATACTCAAACCGTTTATAAAGTTTCTTTGCCTAAAAATAAAAAAACCGTTAATCCTCTGCTTTGGGCTATGCAGGCTGCAAAACAGCCACTGTTTCAAAACACCATTCACTTTTTTGAAATAGTACCTGTGCAATTTCAAGGGATTAACATTTTGACTTATCCTTATGTTAAGGGAGAAGCCATCAGCTATTTAAACGAAGAGGAAATCCGCAGTTTTCTAACGGAATGTTGGCAAAAAAAGTTGATTTTTCATAATATCAAAGCCGAAAATTTTATTCGAGTTGTTGATGATGGTTGCTTGAAATGGATAGATTATGAAATAGATCACTTAACAGACAATCTTTTTTTGAATATGGCAGCCCGGGCTTTTATCTTGTTAACCTATTTTGATGCGCCTCAGTCAGAACGCAATAAATTAAATCGTAGCGCGATTAATCAATTTGATTTACCTCAATTGGCTGGTTTTCAGCACTTTTGCAATCAATTGTTTGCACACATCATTTATCAAGAAAGCCAATCTGCGCTTCAAAATTGTCGTGTGAGTCCTAACACGAATACACGCATTCTAACAAGCACTCATCAATCACAATTAGTTGAGGAAATCGTGTCAAGCGGTGAAGGTATTTTTTCAGTGCCCTATCATGGCGTTGAAAATTTAAAATCGTTCTATTTTCAATTATTATCAAAGGGGATAGTATTAAAGTCTTTGGATTACCATAATGTCAAACTGACTGATAATGGTTTTGAACCCGAATTTCTACAATTATGCGTTGATAAAATTAAGCCATTTCCACATAAAGTCTCCCTCATCATCAAAGCGTGTCCACAAGAGGCTGCCACGCTTTATCAACAGGTGTTGCATCTGGTAAGACAATTATCAACCCCGGATGCTTTCTATGAAAAAATCATTGCCGTTGATAAAAGAGAACAAGATTTTTTGAGACAGTACACCGATGAAGGTTCCATTGCCAAACTTCACGATGTGTTAAATCAGTTATTGACGGAAGGGATTATTGATGATTATGTCGAATTGCCCGACTCTGAAATTGAGTCGGTTAACCAACGCTGGTTTGGGATAAAAACCCATCATACACATACTTTTAATAAAGCATCCCCCATTTCACATCTCTATGCCTTTGAACAAGCTAAAGGGGATTACATTTTACAAATGGATTCTGATGTGATGGTGGGACGCTATGAGGATAATCATTCTTATATTACTGATATTATTGCAGAATTAGAGAAGAATGAGCAAGTCATATCCGTCGGGTTCAATATTTGCCATGCGAAGAATTCTGGTTTTAAACCCTATTATGGTTTTTCTGACGGCGGATTTGTGCCAGAAGTACGCCTGGGGTTGTTTCATAAAGCCCGTTTGCTTCATTCACGCCCCTTTCCTAATGAACTCCTTGAAAATGGCTTAAAAAAAAGTTGGTATCGTGCCTTACATCAAAAGCAAAAAGCAACCAACACAGTTTCCATTAGAGGCGGTAATCCAAACACTTTCTACATTCATCCCCAAAATTACCGCAAAACTAGTCGAGATGTTTGGTTTACAATTTTGGATCGCGTGGAAAATAACCAGATTCCTGAATGTCAATATGAAGAATTTGATTTGGCGGGTTCCTATTATGATTGGGCGATTCCAAAACGAAATGAAGCATTGGTGATTGTTTGTATTGTGAAAAATAACCCATATCGTCATTTTTTACGAATGTGGTTATCCGTTATTTCTCAAACCGATACCGATTGGGGAATCATCATTATTGACGATGCTTCCACGAATGGGTTGGATATTTGGATTGAACATCTCGTTAAACCCTATCAAAAACAAGTGACTTATATCAAAAACCGCTTTTCGCAAGGTGTTGCTGCCAATCTCTATAAAGCGATTCATTACTTTATGGATAATCAAGAATCGGTGGTACTCATTCTGGAAGGTGATGATGCGTTGCTTGGCAAATCAGTATTTGAAGATGTGATGGAAAAATACCGGATATTTGGTGCCGATATAACGATTGGTAAGGTGTACAAAACCGATGAAATCTCTGCATATTATCCTTACCCGCCCAATTTTATCACACCAAGACAACCGAATAGCCATGTTTGGCAGCCGTTGCGAACTTTCAAGAAATATCTTTTTGATTCATTGAGTATTTACGATTTAAAATGTGAAATATCGACTAACTCTCACCAAGATGAAGCTGAAAATCTGCTGTTAAGTAAATTAAGCCAAAAAACGCAGTGGCTGGCGCAGGGAATAGAGTATGCTTATATGTTACCCTTGATTGAAATGTCATCCAATCCCTTATGGATGACACATTTCAATTATTATAAAGAAGCAAATAGCTTAAAAACTCAACAATCTGAGGAAAAATGGCTTATTCAGGAAATTTTCAATAAAACGCCTAAAACGCCAAAAGCAGTTTTTAAAGGCAGAAAAACTTTTCAGCCTAATCTCAACAAAATTGAAATTGATATCACTTATGAGTGCAACTTGAAATGTTTCAATTGCAACCGTTCTTGCACACAAGCACCGACTGAAGAATCAATGTCATTATTCCAAATACAACAGTTCCTAACAGAATCGGTTGAACTCAACAAACAGTGGGAATTGATTAATATTCTTGGTGGCGAACCAACTTTACATCCCGATTTTTTGGAAATTGTTCATGTCATTTTGCATGATTATATTATTCCCCATTCGCCTCAAACCGTTCTGCAAATAACCAGCAATGGTTATTCTGAGCAAACGCAACACATTTTAGCCGCATTGCCCAAATCGGCAAATATTGTGCTTGATGCGGCTTCTTTTAAAGAATCGCGTCGAGTTCCCTATTTTACGTCTTTCAATTTAGCACCCATTGATGACGAGAGGTTCAAAAATGCTGATTTTTCCAAAGGATGTTGGGTTATTTCCTATTGTGGAATTGGCTTAAATAAATACGGCTATTATGTTTGTAGTGCGGCGGGTGGCATTGATAGGATATTTGGTTTCAATCAAGGTATCAAAAAATTAGCGGAGGTTAATGAATCCATTAAAGAGCAATTAAACCAATTTTGTCGTTACTGCGGTAATTTTAGTGAATATGCCCCAAACCAAGGCGATTTTATTCCTCGATGTGAAAAAGCAGCACTGACAAAACCGCTTTTATCTGAATCTTGGCAAAAACAATATAAAAAATACAATCAAAGGTAAGAGTAGTCCTGCAATGTGAGTGATGTAAACGAAATGAATGTCATTTTAAGCTTCGCTCGTGGGAATCAGAATGACTACTTCCCACCGATTTCTTTCTTCAAGGGACTGTAGGAGCGAACCTGTGTGTTCGCCTTTATGAGCATAAGGGTAAGGTGTTGATTAGGAGCTTTTTTGGAGGTATATTTTTCATGCGGTTTTTATGTTCACGATATCCCCCTCCCCCTAATCCCTTCTCTTTGGTCGGGAGTTAGGGGGAGAGCATTGTGAAAACTAGCGTCACTCTTTAATATCAAGGACACATCCACGCAATCCCTTCAATATCCGTATAAGGCGTATCGACTAATACGCTGTTGGTGACGGAACAATTGCCAATGTCGAATGAATGGCGATTTGAACAATAGTTGCTCACAATAATTAAAGAAGAGTGGGTTTCGCTATCGTTCTACCCACGTTGTCTTTTTATTCAATGAGTTCAATCGACACAGAGTTAAATTGGTAGGAACCACCTTCTACTTGGAGCAATTGTAAATCTGCTTTGAAAGTTTGAGATTCTGTCGAGCGAGAGAGAGTTAATGTTGGGTTTCGTTCCCTAATCCAATTTACGAGTTGAACATTCCATACGCTTGGAACAATCAGTTTATTATCGTTCCCAAGTAAAACTTGGGAACGCATTGCATAAGAAGTTTCGCTTCCAGAATACTTAGAATAGTGATTTCCTCACTCCAAACTACGGGCTGAAACAAACAATCTTAAAAACGCTTTGTTTTCTTAAGTCGTCTTACATCACCTGAAAAACTGATGATTTCTTCACGAGAAATTAGCTTATGAAGTTTTTCTATCGCCTTGGCAAAAAATTCATTGATTGCTTCCACTAAAACCTTATCTGTATTAGTGAGCAATACTGGATGGTCCTCTGAAAGAGTACCAATATCACCACTCTCAGTTAGATATTGATGTTTATAGGTTCGAGAAATACCAAAATTAGACAAATTGATGCGGTGATTCGACATGGTTTGTCCAGTCAGTGGTTCGATAAGTTTGTAAATTAACTCACCGGTAATTTGGATTTCTCCCTCTTTGGTACAATACTTCCGAGAACACGCTTGCTGGGTTATCTTATCATCGAAATAGAGCTTGATACTTGGAATGCTCGCAAGGTAAATGGTTTTTTTGTCCACGTAAGTGATCTCATCAAAAGTGGCATAAGGCCCTTTTGTTCTAAAACCTTTTTTGGAGAAAAGTTCTTGCAAAGAATCCATCATCGCATCAATTAAACGGACTTTATAATTGCCATGAAAGTTTCTGGCAAAATTATAATTCTGCTGTATCTCTTTCTGTTTCATTTCACGTAGCGCAGCTTCCATAGCATTAGCCGGGCGAAGTTCTATTTGCTGGTCTGCAAATTCAGGTTTCACAATCGCTATAACGTATTGAGTCTGTCGCTGTTGTTGAGGTAATTCATACTCCAAATTAAGTTGACCCACTTCCCTCTTTACCTGAATTGGGTGTAGTTTAAGACCACATGACGCGACAAATATCACAACAAAAAATATGCCTAAGAATTTAGTGGCCGTAAGGAGGGGAGGGCGTAGAAATAATCTACCCATCGAAAGACTTGATTCAGTCGGTGTGGGTAGTTTATTTAATCGTAATACCCTAAATCTTTTATTCATGTTTAACCTCTTTTCTGGTTCCAACGCTCCAGCGTTGGAACCCTGTTCAGGACACACCAGCGTCCTTTTATAAATAGAGTGACGCTGGATGGAGCGTCATAATATGCGTTCCAACGCTGAAGCATTGGAACGAGAAAATTATTCAAACCATACGCTTAGGGTTGTTTTTCGATTTCTTGCACCACAAAACTCTTAGCCATCGGTTCCCAGGTCATGGTGGCTTTGAAAACTTCTACGTTATTTTCAAATTTGTTATTACCCACTGCAATCCCGGTTGGCACGTCAATATAGGGAATTGACAGAGTTCCCGTATCAACAGCATAAGTTGCTGGACATGAAGAACTAGAGCCATCGGTTATTTGGGCAACCGTTTTATTGATGAGTCTAAAGCGATTGGTGGTACCAAGGACTTGCCTCAAACTGCCGGTCCATAATTCCATTTCACCGGTGGGTTGCCCGGTCAAAAAGTCAACCACTGGCATTTCCACAAATGGAACGGTTAAAGTTCGTTTCTTGAGAGAGTAAGTCGCGTGTTGACAATCTACCGTATCACAAACATCTCCAATACCATCATCATCGGTATCTTGTTGGTCTGGATTGGCTATCGCTGGACAGTTATCAGTATCATCACCAACGCCATCATTATCATCATCAATCTCACTTTCTGTACCACCATCATTATTGACTTGACAAGGCGTTTGAGTCTTTTCCCATCCAGAATTTTTTTGATTGAGCAGGCTAATCAATTCTGGGTCAGAAGCTGTTAGGTGATTCTTATTGAATGAGAACACCATTAACTTACTCAAATTTATTAAAGAAGCTGGAATATCTCTACAAAGTTGGTTGTTTCCAATTCCAAGGACTATCAAATTGCTTAAATTGCCAAGCGACTCTGGAATCGAACCATTGAGTTGGTTGCGACTCAGAGTAAGGTTTCTCAATCGACTCAATTGACCAAGCGATTCCGGAATAGAACCACTCAATTGGTTTCCACTCAGATAAAGGATTTGTAAACTACTTAAATTACCAAGTAACTCTGGAATCGAACCACTCAATTGGTTGAAATGCAAATGAAGGTTTCGTAAATGATTCAAATTACTAAGCGATTCTGGAATCGAACCACTGAGTTGGTTTCTATGCAGATAAAGACGTTGTAAATTACTCAAATTACCCAGCGACTCTGGAATCGAACCACTGAGTTGGTTACTACCCAGATGAAGCCAAAGCAAATTACTCAAATTTCCCAACGACTTTGGAATTTGGCCACTGAGTGGGTTTTGCTGTAGAAAAAGGTCTTGCAAATTGTCCAAATTTCCCAACGATGCTGGAATAGAACCACTGAGTTGGTTGTTTGCAAGATTTAGGATTTCCAAATTGCTCAAATTGCCCAACGATTCTGGGATAGAACCACTAAGTTTGTTGATGTTCAATTGAAGAGTTTGCAAATTGTCCAAATTTCCCAATGATGCTGGAATTGAACCATTGAGTTGGTTGCCATTTAGCTGAAGTTTAAATACATGTCCATTCTTACACGAAACTCTGTTCCAAAAACAAGGCGTATTGGTCACATTCCAATCAGTATGGTTTTTCCAATTTGGGCCGTCGGTGCTGTGGTAAAGGTCAACCAAAGCCTCGCATTCTGCTTGGGGCATGTCAGTCACAGTGGAACAATCTGTCGCTGCATGTGCAAAAGACAAACTGGTTACCCATAAAATAAAACCCACCCGCAAAGTCATAAGCCATAAATGGCGTGTGTTTAACATCAAATTTTCTCCTTGGTCAGAAACAAAATGTGGTAAAAAAACTCTACATATAGTTTTGAACGACTTTTGGTCGCAGTAAAAATGGCCAAATCTAATTCGATTAAATCCTAAAAAATGCCAAAAATACAAGAAAAACAACATGATTTTTAATTATTTTTTCTATAAACGAAAACTTATAATTTGTCTGATGCACCAAATTTCTCGAAATGTTTTCCAACGTTTCTTTTCGATGGTGAGTATTATCCACAAACGGATGTGACAGTATGTAGCTTATTGTCGGGTTGCGCTTCGCTAACCCGACCTACTGGTTAAAATGGCCAAATTTAATTTTATTAAAACCTAAAAATGCCAAAAATACAAGAAAAATAGCATGATTTTTAATTACTTTTTCTATAAACGAAAACTTATAACTTATCTGATGCACCAAATTTCTCGAAATGTTTTCCAACGTTTCTTTTCGATGGTGACTATTATCCACAAAAGGATGTGACAGTACGAGTACAAAATCGTTACATTTCATGTCACTGAGGTGTAACATCGGTGTAACATTTAACTAAAATACCTGTAACATATTTTTATAATTTATTGATTTTAAAAGCTAAAATTTTGAATTCTATCGGTCCGGCCTCCAAAGCGTTAACTTTGGATTTTTTTTAGAGTAATTCTAAATAAAAATGAGATTCGACATTTGTAAATACTAATGATTAATACATTATTCAAGAATTGACAGAATAATGTAGTACAACGAAACGAAGTAACCAAGCAAAGCGAGATCATTTTAAAAACCACAATGAATAAGTTTCGGGTTTCAAATTTGTTGTTTTCGCAAATTCGTCGTATTCAATTCGCGCTATTTTTTGGCAAAAAATGATATAATAATCAACCACTCTTATCCTAAAATACCCTGTTGAGCCATCCAATAAATTGATAATTGATAACTGAGTATGAGCCAATTAGCCAAACAAACCGACGACGAAATTATTTACCCAGACAGCGACGGACAACCGATGGCTGATAATACCGCACATTTTGATTGGATAGCCCGCATCGTATTTAGTCTACGAACCCAATATATTGATGATCCCAATGTCTTTATTGCCGGTGATTTATTGTGGTATCCAATCGAAGGCGATAATAAAACCCGTCGCGCCCCAGATGCGATGGTGGCCTTTGGACGGCCCAAGGGCCATCGCGGTTCCTATAAACAATGGTTGGAAAATGACATCGCACCGCAAGTCGTGTTTGAAATTCTTTCACCCGGCAACACCAACTTGGAAATGGAGAAGAAATTTCAATTTTACCAACGCTTTCAAGTGGAAGAGTATTATTTGTATGCTCATGACACTGGCGAACTAAAAGGCTGGATACGTGACGATGGTCAATTACAGCCCATCGTCTCGATGAACGGCTGGAAAAGTCAACGATTAGGCATCCGTTTTGAACTTAAAGATAAGGAGTTATATCTTTATCATCCAAACGGCAAACAGTTTTCCACCCATAATGAAGAAGCAGAACGCGCTGACACACAAACGAAACGGGCCCAAGCCGAAAAACAACGGGCTGACGCTGAAGCTAAAGCCCGCCAAGCCGAAAAACAACGGGCCGACGCAGAAGCTAGAGCGCGACAAGCAGAAAAACAACGGGCTGACACACAAGCAAAACGTGCCACTGAAGAAGCAAAACGAGCCGACGCACAAGCAAAACGTGCAGAAACCGCAGAAGCCCAGCTTGCTCGTTTGCAAAGCTTATTAGCCCAAAAAGGCTTATCACTAGATGAAATATAAGCCCAAAGCTAAAGCTTTGGACTCCACCAGCACAGGAGTTCAAAGCTTTAGTTTTGGATTGGATTTAGAGGCTTTCCTCAATTTCCAAACACTGATAATTGATAATTGGTAATTGGTAATTGGTAATTGATAATTGACAAAAGAGGTTCAAAATATGTATGAAACTGTCATCGGGCTAGAAATTCACGCCCAATTAGCCACCAACAGCAAAATTTTCTCAGGTTCATCAATCGCTTATGGTTCTGAACCCAATACGCAAGCTTGTGCCGTCGATTTAGGTCTACCAGGCGTATTGCCAGTTTTAAATGAAAAAGTCGTCACAATGGCAGCCAAATTTGGACTCGCCATCGGTGCCGAGGTTGCACCACGTTCCATCTTTGCCCGCAAAAACTACTTTTATCCTGACTTACCCAAAGGCTATCAAATTAGCCAATATGAATTGCCTATTGTTAAAGAAGGACAACTTCAAATTGAAGTTGAGGGCCAAGAAAAAACCATTGGCATCACTCGCGCCCATTTGGAAGAAGATGCTGGCAAATCCTTACATGAAGACTTTCAGGGATCAAGTGGCATTGATCTCAATCGCGCTGGCACTCCTTTGTTGGAAATCGTTTCCGAACCCGATATGCGTTCCGCACCAGAAGCCGTCGCCTATATGAAAAAAGTGCATTCATTAGTGCGTTACTTAGAAATTTGTGATGGCAACATGCAAGAAGGCTCTTTTCGTTGCGATGCCAATGTCTCTATCCGTCCCAAAGGACAAGAGGAATTAGGAACTCGTACCGAATTAAAAAATTTGAACTCATTTCGGTTTATCGAAAAAGCCATCAATTTTGAAATTGAGCGGCAAATTGATGTGTTGGAAAACGGCGGCAAAGTGATACAAGAAACCCGCCTGTACGATGCCGACAAAAATGAAACCCGCTCCATGCGTAGCAAGGAAGAGGCTAACGATTATCGCTATTTTCCCGATCCCGATTTATTGCCGGTGGTGATAGAACCGGACTTTTTAGAACAAATCAAAGCCGGCTTACCAGAATTACCCGACGAGAAAAAGCAACGCTTTATAGAACAATATGGCTTGTCTTTATACGATGCCAGCTTCTTAACCAGCAGTCGTGAAATGGCGGATTATTTTGAAGAAACCGTCAAAGCGTCGGGAAGCGATGCGAAATTGTGTGCCAATTGGGTGATGGGTGAATTAGCCGCTTTCTTGAATAAAAACAACTTGGAAATTGCCGATTCCAAAGTCAGTACCACGCAACTTGCCGGGCTATTACGTCGTATTGCCGACAATACCATTTCTGGCAAAATCGCCAAACAAGTCTTTGAGGCGATGTGGAATGGTGAAGGCAATGCAGATAGCATTATTGAAAAACGTGATTTGAAACAAGAAACCGATAGCGGGGCGATTGAAAAAATCGTTGATGACATCATAGCGAAAAATCCAAGCCAATTGGCGGATTATCGTAGTGGGAAGGATAAACTGTTTGGCTTCTTTGTCGGGCAAGTCATGAAAGTTTCAAAAGGGAAAGCCAATCCAAAACAAGTGAACGATCTGCTTAAAAAGAAATTGTCATCGTAATATTTCCAAAGCTAAAGCTTTGGACTCCAGCAAGCGTAGGATCAATGCCACCTTCGTTAAGGATTTTAATTGGGGTAACCACAAGGGATTACCCCTACAAATCATCATCTTATGTAGGGGCAATCCTTTATGGTTGCCCTTAACTTAATGGCATTGTAGGATGGGTAGAGCGAAGCGAAACCCATCCTACGGTTACTAGTGCAGGAAAGCGGAAGTGTCGATACCATTTTTGCCATGAGCTAAAGCTCATGGCTAATAGCTAAAGTCCCCTAAAGGGGACTCACCCAAAATCGGGGTTTAGTCGGCTTTAGCCGACTTGAGCTTTTAGCCATGAGCTTTAGCTCATGGCGGAAATGGTATTGGAATTTCTGCTTTCCTGCACTAGTGCCAAACCTGACAGGTTTTTAAAACCTGTCAGGTTTAGTCTTGCTATTAACGCGGCGTAACGCTCGTCAAATCCAGATCAAAGGTAAAAGCACCCGATTGTTGTTGCATTTGCACATCATAAACGGTTGCACCACCAAACGCATCGGGTACGAGATACAAGGGATATCATTGAGTTTTTAGTAAACTTCACATTATAGAAAACAAACTATATCTACTTTAGTCATTAATAATCCATTGTATTTGCCATCCACTTTCTTTTCCAGTTGCTACAAATTCATCAGCAATGCCAATATTGGGAATAGCAATAAGTTTATTTTTTAAATAAATCATAGGGATAAAATTCCTTTGCCAAGGAGGTAACTGGCTGGTCTGCAATAATTTTTTGACAACTCGTTGATGTCCATGCCAATGAAAAGTTTCACCACCTTGTCGAAAACGTACTTGTAATTCTGTACCTACTGGCAAAGCTAATCCTTGTCCTTGTATTTTATCTACTTGCAATTTACCTAATGGTAAAGCTAATGGTTCAGCAAGTTTCCAAGTCATAAAATGTGAAGATTTTGGCACCGAAGGCAAGTTTGGCATAGCAAATAAGTGATGACGATAACGACGCACTTCTGCACCGGGCCAATTTACCACCGGTTGCCGATCTGCTTTAGCAGTGAGCATGTCATTGAGTATATGTTCTAATTGCACGGTAGATGGCAGTGGTAAGCCCTGTTGTTTAAGCCAAAATCGCAACACATTACGTTGTCGAACCAAAGAAAGGTGAGATAATGCGAGTAAATCCAATTGTTCTTGAGTCGGTCCTTGACAGATGGTTAAATCTTGTTGTGCTAAGGTTTGTACTAATTCATCGGCTTGTGCTTGATGATGAGCAACACGACTTAAAACATGACTAACACTGGGCCATCGTTGTTGTAACAATGGCATAATTTCATGACGCAAAAAATTACGCGCAAATCGCATATCACTATTACTACTGTCTTCAATCCAATGTAAATGCGCTTTCAGTGCATAATCGTGTAATTGAGTACGAGTATAGCCTAACAAAGGGCGAACTAGCCAACCTTGCGCTAAACGACTCACTTGCGGCATTGCGGCTAAGCCGGCAACGCCAGCACCACGCAGTAATTGCAGTAACACGGTTTCTGCTTGATCATCAGCATGTTGAGCGGTGAAAACGACATCATCTGGTGCGATAACTTGTGCAATTGCGTCATAACGGGCGGTACGAGCGTTAGCTTCCAGACTTTCTCTGGGCCCAGTACCAACCTTGACTCGTATGACTTCACACGCTATAGTTAACGCTTCACACACTTGTTGACAGTGTGTTGCCCACTGATCCGCTTTTGGATGTAAACCATGATGAATGTGAATAGCGCGTAATTGAAAGTAAGTATTATTGTGGCGCAATTGTGCCAGCGCATGTAGCAGCACCCGCGAATCTAAACCACCGCTATAGGCTACCCAAAAACATTGTGTAGCTGGGTAAGCGTGTAAAATGTTACGAAGGTGAGACAATAACGTATTTACCATTTCTAAATAATTCATTTCCAAAATAACTTGGCTCATGTCAGCGTTTTTGCGTTTAACGCGTTACAGCGTTATAGAATTTTTTATTTAATTATGAATAGCTTAAACATTATTAATTGTACTTTATTTAATCGGGAATTGCTATATAAAGCGATTTCTCGAAAATAATATACTATACTGTTCACTTTTGAATGTTGTGAAAATCTAAAAGGTCGAAATAAATCCGATTTCTTAAATAAATCGGATTTCTCTTGATTCAAAAATTTCACGGATTTGAAGTACGCTCTGTATAAAGGCAGGATTCCAAAATTTATTTTGAAAGACAGCTTAATTTTTGATGACGCTACACTCTGACCTAGTTTGTGGAAATTTTGGTTTAGCGAGCATAGAGTGCATCCTACACACCTTATGTCTCAATCAAAAATATTGTTTTAAAAATTGGTCTGGAATTTCAATCAAAACCTAAAACTTCAATATCAATAGTAGACACCAAAATCACTATTTTTCTATGACTATCAAATGAAAACCCTCGAACAATTGCTTCAAAAAAAACGTATTATTCGTGTTATTGGTTTTGATGATGCGCCGTTTGAAAAAAATGGTCCTGGTGCAAATGTTAATATCACCGGCGTAGTTTGCGCTGGAACGCGCTTTGAAGGCATGGTATGGGGAAATGTACAAAAAGATGGTGATAATGCGACAGCGGTATTGAGCGAATTGCTATTGAATAGCAAATTTTATGAACAAGTCCATTTGGTACTGATTGATGGTTTAGCCGTTGGCGGTTTTAATTTAATTGATTTGCCTTTTTTAGCGCAACGTTTAGAACGTCCCTGCGTTTCTGTCATGCGTAAATTGCCCAATATGATAGCGATTGAAAAGGCCCTTAAAAATTTGCCGAATACGGATAAACGCCTTGATTTGATTCAAAAAGCAGGGCCCATTCAAATACAAGAACCTTTTTATTTTCAAGCACCAGGTGAAAATCCTGAAATTGTTGGTGAAATTCTTCAGCAACTTACCCACACTGGACATGTACCAGAAGCGTTGCGTTTAGCACATTTAATCGGAAAAGCGGTGATGACTGGGGAAAGTGGGAAAAGGGCTTAGGAAATTTAGGAAATAATGGTGAAGGGCTCACTTTAGTGTTCGCCTTCTACTGTGAAATTATTTTTCTGAACTTCTATATCATAAAATTCGAGGCATTTTAATGAAAAAAAACGTCATAACTTTCACGGTTATCATAGCATCACTGTTAACCGCATACTCTGTTCATGCTGCTCGGGTTCACCATGAGAAATGGTACCAAGAACAATGGTGTCAAGAACAAAATGGTCAGATGGAAAAAGTGTTAGACAATGGGACTCGTTGTGATTGTCTCACCGACACTCATGCCGTAGCAATGGATTTTGCGGATAACTGGTCTAATGCTGTTGGAGATAGTACTCAATATTCCCTTCAAACCGGTAAACGGGCTGGCATAGTGCTTATCTTAGAATCTCCCAATGACAAAAAACTTTGGCAAAAGCTTATCAATTTTGTCGTTCAATCAGAAAATCCCATTGATGTATGGGTTGTAGGGGATGGCATTGATTTAGAAATGCCACAACCACACATAGGTGCAGCGGATAGAAAAAAGAATGGCGGTGAATGTCAAGAGCTACCCACCATAGAAATGAAAAGGACCGATTCTTCCGTGAAATGGCTGATTGATATTCCGTGCTTGATTGACCACACTGGTGCTTTTGGAGAAGTACCACAGTGGGCCATTTTTGGCTCCAAGCAAAGAGAAGACGGTGATTTGTTATTTGGCGTGGATGATTATGGTTATGTCGAATAAAGTTGTAGGGTGGGCAACGTCTTTTGGTTGCCCACCAAAAATATCTAAATATAGGCGTTCAGAAAAATAGTTAGTGCGAAACCTGCCAGATTTTAAAAACCTGGCAGGTTTAAAGTGGGAAATTATTTTCTGAAAAATTATAAATAATCACACAAGCATCTAATTACTTACTACTAAACACCAGAATGCCGCTTATGTAAATCTAAAGCAAACAATGGCATAGATAACTTGTCTGCAAGCATTTCGGCGGTTAAGCCCATTTTATCCTTGAGGGTTAAATCTGGTTCTAAATCCAATAAGTTATCCCAAATAGTTTGTTTCCAATCATTCATCGTTTCATCTGAATACAAACCCGATTTCTTTAAATCTCTGAACTGTATAATAAAGTGATAAAGCGCAGTAAACCCCTTGCTTTTATTTTGAGCATTTATTATTTGACGAAGTTGTTCTTTGTCGCCATGTTCTAAAATGTAAGCCGCTATATTGAAATTGGAATAAGTTAAGGCGATCGACAAAATACTAGCACCATTATCAAGACAGTCAGTGAGATTGCCCCCAGCTTCATAAAGACGACGAAAGATTTCCAAGTCTCCCACTTCGGCACTGTATAAAAATGGTGTAAAACCATGCAAACGCAGATGCGGCTTGTTGACATCTGCCCCCGCTTCAATCAAAATTTCAATAATCTGAAGACACTTAGACAAATCTTTATTGGCGAATAACCGCTTGAACATTTTAGACTCTTTTGGAGAAGCATTTTGTAACTTTTCTATCAGTAAAGTATTACGATCTGGAAAATCTTGATTAAAGACATTTCCACTCAGAAAAACTTCAATAAATTCCGAGCACCTTCTGAAGACATCAGGGCTTATATTTTCTTTTGGTATTGGGGGGAGCAAACCGGTTGCACAGAGTATTTTTTTATTCTTGAATGAAGTTATTGCATTGTAAAGTGGCGAAAGCTTTTCTAGATCACACAATTGTTCAATATCTGTCCCCTTTTCAATGAGGAGACGGACAATATCCACATAACCCTTTTCAATAGCTACTTGCAAAGCGGTAATATTTTTTCTCCGAGTTCTTGCGTTAATGCTGTCAGCAATTTTGGGATGTTCTAAAAGTAACTTAGCAATTTCTGTGTTGCCATTTTGTAAAGCAATAATCAGTGCTGTACTGTTATCAAGTTTTATCGGTATATTAGGATCGGCACCCGCTTCAAGTAGACGCTTCACTTTATCAATTTGTTTCAAGTGAGTAAAAATCATCAGTTGAGTAACCGGCTTTGCTCCAAAATTCTTAACCATACGATTTGGCTTTCGTAAATCGGGAGAAATCTTTTTCCACTTTTTCCACCCTTCTTCATAAAAAGTCTTTGCACTGCGGAAAACTTCTTCTTGCTTTTGTACCATTTCAGCTTTTTTAGCTTCGGGCACACACTGATAAAGTCCATGCAATGGAAATTGCTCAAAAAAAGCCATTTTGAATTGTTTAATTTCCCATTGTTCAGGCGCATCACCCTCTCCTGAAAATAAATCCATCAAACAAGCCCACTGATAATGGGATTTGATAATAACTTTTTTCTCTAAAAAGGCTGCTAATGTGAGCAATTCTCTCAAAATGTCAAATAAATGCTCTCCAGCACGATATTTACCGAGTTCAAAAGCCCGTTGGTAATGTTCCAATGCTTTTGTATATTCGCAACACATTGCATAGTAACGTCCCCAGCCATGTTCAGACAAATACTGATAACAAGGATAAAATTTATGTTGTTCAATCGCTTTTAGCGTAGCTTGTGCTTGTATTTCTTCCCCAGCCATTTTTTCATGCAGAAGCGAAATATTTTGAAATGGTTGCCAACAATTCTCATCAAAACTGTGATATAAACTATCTATAGCACGTTTCTGTGAATTGTTTGTGCCATTTAATTGCGTCAGCACTATAAACAAAGCTTTCTCTATCCTTTCCGGATTAACCTCGAAATTATCAGACATGGTTTGATAAGTGTCATTAACAATTTTTATAAATGAGGTCAGTCCTTTTTCCCCAAATCGTTTTTCTATAGTTTTACAAATAGATTGCCATGCTCTTGCTAACAGTAACCAAATGACTAAATTATCTCCTCCTTGTTCTGGCTTGAAAATACGAAATTGACTGGATTCTGGCAAAGTTCCTGATTTCCAACGCCGCAAATTTCGGTAGAAAGATTCTTTCATATCTTCATACTGCTTATTTTCTGGAGGACAAATTTTCAGAAAATCAAACAACCTGTTTTCAGACACTGCATAAGTTTTCATCCACCAAAACAAAACTTTGTTAACCGCTATGATGTCTTTTGATTCAAACCATTGTTTAAAATCAGGCGCATCTGGACACTGTTTTTGAAATGTGTTTAAAAACATGATGGTGCTTGGAATAAAATGACCGGCTTTTGAAGCTAATATCTTTAAAACAACTGTACGGGGAACAATCTCTGTTGGTACGGTCAAAATGATGGTTTTATAATCATCCAGTAGCTTCGTGATCCAAACCGCCATCTCATCAGCAAAGGGTTCGTTAATTTCCCGCAATGGTTTTAGCAGTGCTTCATCAATGATTTGGTTTGCCTCAGTGAGGTTAAATTCACTTTCTTTAGCAAAACGTTTTAAGCGTTTCCTCAATGCATCGCCCCTGCCAAATAAACCAAAGGCATGGACGATAAAATGCACTACTTCACCAAGACGCGGAAAAGGGGTTTCTTCAAATTCTGATTTCATTATGATAAGTTCGTATGAAATCTTCGAGATTTTTAAAACCTCGAAGATTTTTTAGTGAAAGTCAATTTATCAAATTATCCTACTTTTTCCATTTTCCTGAACCGGTATTACGCGCTACGACAGATTGGACATAACTTGCAAAACTATCCTTGGGCACGATGCCACCATTCTTTTTTGCTGTTGTGCTTTGAATACGGGAAGCGTCTTTGGGAGTGAATGGATTTTTGGGTTTGCTCATTGTTTTTACTCCTATAAAACAGTTAAAAAAATCAGTTAAGAATTTGACGATATTGTTTTATCGCCAGTCTTCAAATTTTGATGATTAAATAACCATCTGAGGTTGGCATTATAAATATGGAATCAAAATCCTCAATGGACACCATGCGGACAATGATTTGTATTTTTACAAATTTATTGATAAGCCAGTCATCAAATTTGATGATTAAATAATCATTTGAGTTTAGGATTATAAATATAGGAGCAAATAATCAGATGGACACTATGCGGACAGTGATTGGTATTTTTATAAATTTATTGATAAATATATGATTTATATAATTTTTTTTAAATTAATATTTTTTAGGATTGTCCGAAACTTCGTTTCGAGCAAAGGCGAGTTCAAATAAAAATTTTAGCGAGAGTAGGGTGCGTCCCACGCACCTCAAAAAAATGGTGCGTAAGACGCACCCTACGCTTAGATGTGTGGTGTGAACCGTTGAATTATATAGAGGGAGGGTGAGATTATTAATGTTATCCTGCAAAGCTTGTCTGAATCAGGATTTACAGGATAAAATAAAATTCAAAACCAATTGGTTTCGTTTTCAGAATCCTGCTATTACGTCGGTTACCTTCACCGGCTGAATCATTTGTTTTAGCATTAGGCGGATGGATTATTTTACAAGCGGCGGGTATAGGTTATGCGAGAGGTAATGAGAGTTTTATTGCTTGGAGATATATGGAAATTCTCGCATTAGGAATCATAGTCAATTTAGTCGCATTCTACTTAATGAATCAAGCTTGGTTTGGCTTACCGCGTTTGATGAAGCAATATACTCATTATTTGGCGGGTTTATGGATATTAACGATAATATTAGGGGTAGTTGGAGTCACTGTCATAGGTTCGCTACCTAGGATACAACAGAAATATAAACAAGGTGTTGAACAACTGAAACATACCCGCGAATTCATTCGCACCGGTCAATTAAAGGCCCTGACTAATAAACCGCATTTGCATATTCCTTATCCTCTTCCAAAACGTCTCGCCAGTTTATTAGCTAATCCACACCTACAGACTATTTTGCCTCATCATTTTGCTATGCCACCATTACTTCAATCGGCTAACAAACCATCAACCTTTGTGCCCAACGGTTTTAACCCAACCACTGGGAAATATCAAAATGAAACAGTATTAGGTTCTTATAATATTAATCGTAATCAAGGATTTGGAAGATTTGAAAGTCAAACCATTCAACTCAATTATCGGGTGATGGAAATCCCGATAGCCGGTTACTTGGGAAAAGAGAATTTAACTTTACAATTGGTGGTAGAAGGGCTATCTGAGCCAATCGTTATTAGGCCATCTAAGTTGGCCATGGAAAGTTGGCTGTCCTGTTATGTTCCAGTTCCCAGTCAACCCTTTAAAATAGTGGCTATTGATAACAGCCGAGAGTTCTGGTTTGCTTTTGCCATGCCAAGAGGTGTTAAAACGTTGTCTTTTGTAACGATTTGCTTACTTGAACTCGGTGGGTTATTTATTGTGTTAGGCTTTTCATTGTTATTTATGATTTTTTATGACAAAATTTCAATAATAATCGTTGAACCAGTAAGTAGGGTTAGCGAAGCGTAACCTAATATAGCAATCCTTCATTCGTTATATAGCAATCCTAAATCATTTATGATGTTATCCATCTTTTTTTCCTCTAAGGATAAAGGATATTATCCACTATAACTGATTTAGGATTGCTATATAGACTTTGTCATTTTGAAAACCGGAAAAAATGAAGAACATGTTGAATTGTTACAATTACTGAAAACTCCGGAGAACTCTGTAAGTCTTTGATTTTTAATTGAGACTATCCATGTAAGTCTTTGAAAATACTATACGCAAAAAAGTTCTCCGGAGTTTTCAGCAATTAGATAAAAGCAATATTCGCGTCGCTGATTATCTGACCGCATTACCTCCACAAGCAGTACTTGAAGCCAAACTGCATCAATCTATTGAAAACGCTTGTAAAAATGGTGGGCAAGCGGGCGGATAGAAACGTGCCCAAATTGGAGAATTGTGCCGCCTGCTTACCCACCCTACCTGGCTACCTGGCTACCTTGATGGATTAAAAATCTTTAATTTGATAAATAATTAGCAACAATAGATTTTAAAATTTTAAGAATCATTTCTGCTTCCATAGTTTCGTTATATTCTCGGCTATGTTCAAGCATTACTAGAGGATAATCTGTATCTATTTTGGAAACTTCTGCACGGACAAATGTCCAAGCTCCAGCTATAATATAGCAACCAAACATGTTTTGTATATTGTTGTTCTCTTCCCAATTCAAATAGGCTGTTGCTAACAATTGACCATAAACTTGAGGTTGCGGATTTTGCCCTTCTAAACCACGTTTAGCTTCTAAAACAACTAGATAAGGTAACTCCAAATTGCCAGCAATACATTTCCCTAAAATACCATCCGCAATACCATGTAGTTCAAAATTTTGATATTGAGCAGTAAGTGGTACTTCAGAAGTAGCTAGAATATTAGCCTGTTCTGCCAGTCGCAATAATGGATAGATAGCTCTTGCCCATAAGGTCGCTTCATTCATTACATGCGTTGGATAATTTTTTAGCTGATTTTTTATATAGTTAAGTTGAAATTTTTCATCTTCAGTTATGGTTATATTTTCAACTTCAGTCCAAGCATAATCAGCAATCCCTTTTTGCTCAAGTTTAACAAGGCTTTTCAAAATTTTTAAAGACAACTCTCCAAAGGTATATTTTTGCATGTTACTGTTCTCCACATTTTTCTTTCCATAATTGCCATAGTGTTAAAGCTGTTGTATCTTGCGGATTTTTGAATAAGGCTTGTTGAAGTAATGTGGAAGCTTGGTCACAATTGCCTTGTTGGATTAAAATGGTAATTTCATCTCCAGAATTGGCATGATTTTCTATTTTTATTAAAGCGTGAAGTATATCAGAAGCATTAGGACAATATTGTAAACCTTGTTGTGCTATTTGTTTAGCTTTGTCAATATTACCTTCTTTTTCCTCTAGTAAAGCCCACGCTTGCCCACCCTACCTGGCTGGTTGTTATCAAATAAGGTGGAAAAATGAGTGGATAAAATGTTTTCCACTGTTATCTCCAAAATGGTGGGCAAGCGGGCGGATAGAAACGTGCCCAAATTGGAGAATTGTGCCGCCCGCACCCTACCTGGCTGCACAATCTTGATAAGTCGTGTTTAAGACAAGAGAAGGTTAATTTTCTATTACATAAAAATTAGGTCAGGTGAATTTGTAAGTATGTCCCATCAGCAAAATTGCATTATATTTCTCAAAAAATTTAATTTGAGCATTCATATTTGCCATTCTTTCTACTGGTATTTTAACAACAGGTGGGTTGTAATCTAATACACTGGCAATTACAAATAATTTTTGATTGTTTTGATAACCACTTAGGTTTATACTTTCACTCTGAAAAATTTTTAAAGTGTTTTCCAATTGAGCATAAGCTTCTCCTTTTTTTTTATTACGTTTCCTCGAGTTATTAGAAGTGTTTTCTTCTATAGTTTTCAATTCTACAAAAATTAATTCATCAGCATTGAAAACTGCAAAATCACATTTCTTACCATCTTGCTCAAACAAAATGCAATGATCTATTTTAAGAAAAGAGAGCAAATATTCACAAGGGTTTTCAATTATAAACTGGCCATATTGGCCATCAATCAGTAATCGACATGGTGAAGTCGGTTGGTCATCTATCACTTCAAAAGCAGGGAAGCAAATATCCTCTAAGCAATTGTTAGATGAACATAAAACAAAGCTATTAATTATTTGTTCTTTTAAATTCACGATATACACTCATTAAGCTGTCAAAAACATCCATAATTTCATCTGAAGTATTATCCAAAGCATTCTCTGGAATCAGGCCAGTATCTTTATCAATCAGATTGACAGAACAATCATCCACATTTTCCTCGTTTGATAAATAATAAAATGCAATATCTGACGATGAAATAAAACTGTTTAAACCAGTTACTTCAATGAGTTTTTCTGTTGACTCTGGATATTCTGTCTGAATTTTAGAAGCAAATAGTAAGTTGTTAATTGGAGCATGAACATAAGGACTATGTGTCGTAATAATCATTTTATGTCCATGATTTAAAACTTTTTCAGCTAACAATTCAACGAGAGATTTTTGTGCCATGGGGAATAGATTAAGTTCAGGTTCCTCAAAGGTATAACTCTTTTTAATTTCATCTTGACTAAAATAGTCAAAAACAATGAGTGCCGGAATAACAGTTTGAAATCCACTGGCAGATTCAGACAACAACAACTTTTTTCCATTTGGTAATATAATGTAATCTTTACCATTTTCTTTTTGGTAAGTGACATCAAATAAACCGATGTATAGCTTTTCGATAACAGAAGAAGCTTTATTAAAAGTTCCTGTAAAATCTAGCAATATTTCAGGAAACAGCCCAATTAACTTCTCTCTTTCAAGTGCAGCGTATTTTGGAGATAAAAAGCTTACAACGCTTCTTTCAGCTGGAAAATAGATCACTTCTTTAAAAACACTGCGAACTAGATTTTTAGTTGAATTACTAATTTTTACTTCTTCCATCGACTTAATAAAGTTGCTAATCTTGTTTCCTTCTATTGTCTGACTAGAAGTATTTTTTTCGAGATATTTTAATAATATCTTCAAAAAATTTTGACGAACCTCTCCCTCATTATAAATAAAATAAAAACCGATCTCAGACTGGTACTCAATGTAAGTAGATTGTTCCAAAAAATTAGCTATTTGGTAATAACATAATTTTTCTGCAAAAAATTCAACATGACGAACGTCTCCTTCCCAAAAATCAGTGCTTCTAAAAATAGAAACCAGTTTGGCAAGTGTACTTTTACCCGTACCTGTTTCCCCGATGAAAACTGTTAAATCTTTGAGCTGTACCTCTATTTTTCGGATAGCACCAAAATTTTTGACAATAAGCTTTTCCATTTTAACTTACTCCTGATAAGGCTCAAAACGTCTTTTATCATAATAGAAAATAACAAAATCGCCATCCTCATCTATAAGCCCTAAGACTAAATCAAGGGGTTCGTTGAAATAATGGCTTCCAGAGTCTTGTTTATTTTGATCTCTTAAAGGCGAATCTAAAACTTGCATAACAATAGCAGGTTCACGGAGTGCGGGTCTTGCTTTGTTGCTTAAATCTTTTTTCCAAACAACCAAATCTCCCGGTTTAAAATCATAAATTTTATTAATCTCATCCTTTGCTATGCGAAGCTTGCTAATATGCGCCGGTACATTTTCAATTTCACGGTTGCGAAAGCGTTCTTTGAGCATTTCTACAATTTCAGTTTCTAATTTTTTTTCTGCCATAAGCTGCTTTTTCCTTTTTAGTGTCACTTCCAGAATGTGGATGATATTCTAACACAGAAAAAAATAATTGAAATAATTGGGGTTAGAGTAAAATTATATTCTGGTAATCTTTATCCGCGTAGAAACAGGCATTTCGATTGTTGCCCAGTTTCTTGATTCCATCAAGTTTTAAACGAGAACGACGAGACATTAGTATAAGAATAGAGAATTATAACTAATTATAAATTATATCAAATAAAATGTGGTCTGTCCCCTATTTTCGACGCTCTGACCCCTTGATTTTCTTTAGGTGAACAAAAAATTACAATTATATGATTTATATTGAATTTATAATTTAATAGCGCGGTTAATTTAAAAAATAAGTTGATTTTTGTGTGTGACCTGGTGGCCAATTTTTTCCAATAGCATTATAATGTGAAGGCAAATCAAGGGGTCAGAGTAGTTGATTCTGTGAACTAATTATAAATCAAAATCAATTACTCTGACCCCTTGATTACTTGATTACTGTCCATCTCCATACACCACAAATCCTGCCCAATGATAAGGATGAGCATATTCTTTACTGCTTGCTTGGCCTTGAATCATTTTTAGTTTTATATTTCGTAGGGCGTGGGCCATTTTTTGGTTGGCTTTGAGGTTGGTGAATAGTCCGATGCTTAAATCTTTAGCTGAGTTTAAATCTACTGACCATAAGGTGACAGCAACACGGGAAGTTCCTGCATACATGAAAGCACGGGTTAGTCCCATGATGCCTTCTCCTCGCACATTTTCGCTACAACTGTTTTCAACGCAGCCAGTGTTACAAGCGGATAAATTTACAAAATCGGCGTTGAGTTTGAGTGCGAATGCGTCTGCCATCGTTAAATAGCCCTCTGTCGAGGGGTTTGATAAGACTAACGCGGGTTGTTCTATTTGATTGGCATTGTTGGGAATAACGCCATGTACTGAGAACATTATATAGCGATAGTCGTCTAATTTGTCGTCTTCGTTGAGGGCAAACACGGTGCTGCGACTGGCTTTAGCTCCTAAGTAGAGTGCTTTGCTGTGATCGGCATTGAATAGGTTAGCAATTTCACGCACTTCGTCTGCGGTAGCGGCTAGACTGGTGAAACAGCCACCTTTGACTGATTTTAGGTAGGATTCAGTGCGTAGTTGGGCAATTGTTTCTGGTTTAAAGCTTAATTTGGAAATAATTGCTTTGCCGGGTAATTTAGTAAGTTCTTTTGTTTTATCACGAAGTTTAGCAAATAGATTTGTTTTAGTCTGTTGTGATAGGATAATGGTATCACTTACAGCACAGGGTGTATATTCTGGGTCTGCAAAGGCTAAGAATGGTTCTGGTGGTTGAATATTGCGTTCTTCTGCACGGAGAATTTTGAGTAATGATGCAGAGGAAAGATAGCTTATTGCATGATCTTCAATAAAATAATGGATCATCCGTCCAAATTTGTGAGATGTGACTAGCGAGCCAAATGGTAGTCCATGTAATGGCCCAGTGGGGATAACATAAAGTGTTTCTACATTTTTTATCAATTTACGTACTGCTTCAGGCAATAATGTTTGGTATAAGCTATTACTGGCTCGCAGAAATTTGTTTTTAAATAAAGGATTAAATAAAGCTCGTAGGTTTGCGATATCTTGTTTCAGAGCGTCTTCATCGACTGATAGACTGAACATTTGAAAGTCTTGTTTGCCAATAACCCATAACACAGTTTCCTTTCCTATATTTGGGTGTAAAATTCCATAAACTAAAACCATTTCACCTTGTTGTAAAATTTGGTTTTGTAATGTTGTTAAATCAACTGGTTGTGGGTATTTTAAAGTATAGTATTTTGGGTATTTTGCTTGGATACGGTTTTTTAACTGTTCTTCTGCTTGTTCAAGAGCGGTGCGTTCTAGTGGTGATAAAGATTGAACTTTTTGCCACTTTATTGCTAGTGATTGTTCTATTTCAATAATTTCATTATCTAAGCCCGTAAACCTCTGTACTCCACTTTGGCCCATTTCTTCCAAAAACAACCGTCCTTGTTTACGTTCAAAGATGTTAAATGCCTTGCGATCATAACCTTTATTTGGCTGTTCTAAATGCTGAGATTGCAACAGAGCGATCAGTTCATCATAGACATGTATTTTGTTACGCATGAAAAAGGTTTTATTTTCTTCGGTTAGTAAAGTTCTAATTTTTTCAATATTATTAATGCTCTGTTCATAATATTTAATAGCAAGTTCAAATTGATTAAGTTCAGCTTCTATGGAGGCCAAACCGTATTGAGCTAACCATAAATTGACTGCTCCTATGGTTTCAAAAATGGCTACACTATCTTGAAAAGCATTTTTTACTTTTTGATCTTCACCAAGATATTTATATACCATGCCAATATTAGTTAAAACAATCCCTTCCCCATGTTTGTCACCAACTTCTTTTGTTATTTCTAAAGCTTGCTGAAAATGCTCCAATGCTTTTGGATATTCTTTCAATCCAGTGTATGCCATGCCAATACTAGCCAAATCACTCCATTGTCCATGTTTATCACTGATTTTTTTATGAATTACCAAAGATTTTTGATAATATTCCAAAGCTTTTGAATAATCTTCTAAGTTTTGATGAATATTTCCAATGTTACTCAAACTATTTCCAATACTTTGTTTATCATCAATTTCTTCATGTATTTCTAAAGCGTTTTGATAATATCTCAATGCTTTCTGGTAATTTCCCAACTGTTTATACACCATGCCGATGTTGTTAAAACCTTTTCCTTCGCTACGTTTATGGTTGATTTTTTCATGTATTTCCAAAGCTTGTTGATAATAACGATCCAAAGCTTTTGGATAATTGCCTAAATTATCGTATGCTACGCCAATGTCATTCAAATCTTTTCCTTCTCCACGAACAAGCTCTTGATATATTGCTAGGGTTTGTTTATAGAAATGTTTTAAGGCGTTTTGGTAATCGGCCATTACGTCAATGTTAGGCAAATTCATAGTGCGTTTTTTATTAGTTTTTATCTCCAAAGCTTGTTGATAGTAATATAAGCTTTTTGGATAATTACCCAATTTAGCATATATCAAACCAACGTTAATCAGAGCTGTTCTTTTTTGATATTCGTTACCAATCTCTTTATATATTACTAAAACTTGTTGATAATAATCTAAAACTTTTGTATAATCACCTAAGTTTTTATATACTACAGCAATACTATTCAAATCTACTCCTTCTCCGTATTTGTCACCGATTTCTTTATCTATTACCAAAGCTTGTTGATAATAGTCTAATGCTATTTGATAATCTCCTAATTCAACGTACACTAGACCAATGTTAGTCAAGTCTGCTCCTTCTTGACGTTTGTTGCCGGTTTCTTTGTGTATTACCAAAACTTGTTGATAATAGTTTAAAGCTTTTGGATAATCGCTCAAGTTTTTATATACCGAACCGATATTAGTTAAGTCTGCTTCTTCTCCACGTTTATCGTTGATTTCTGTATGTATTACCAAGGCTTGTTGATAATAATCTAAAGCTTTCAAGTAGTCTCCAGATTTATTATGCGTTAAGCCAATGTTACCTAAAAATTGGCTAATATACCTTTTATCACCTAGTTCTTGGGCTTTTTTCAAACCTTCTTGCCATTTTTTTAAGGCAGTTTCGTAGTCTGAGTCGTAAAAATCTCTTTTACCTCTGTCTTGTAAACGATCAAGTTCTGGATAAATATTATGTAAGCCGATTGTTTTTTGCAATTTTTCTATTAAGTTAGCCAGAGTGAGAAGTTGTTGTTTATCTTTGTCTCCTGAATTTTTAGCAATAGCTACTAATTTTTTCTGAAAAGCTTTGGCAATCTTTGGATTATCTTTAAGCAATTGCATTACTTTTCTCATGTCTTTGCTTTTTAAAGCATTGATAAATTGAAGGGCGAACGGTAACATTTTAACCGGAATTTCCTTCTTTTGTAGTTCATTTGATTGTGTTGATAGGTTCTGCGAAGTTTCATTCGCTTGCAGTCCAGTTGCCGATAAAATAATTAGCATTAGTGCTAAAGATATGGTCTTGAGTATGTTCATGTTGTTCTCTTTAAAATTTTTAAACAAGATTTAATGGGTTGATTATAATACAATTGACTATGATATTCAATTTCTTGTTATTTCAGTAAAAAATGACCGCCCGTTACCGTTAAGGCGGCAAAATGTCGGTTTTCAAGTTATCAGACTATCCATCAAGGTAAGCAAGATATACTTCATATTGAATCACCTATTTTGTAAAGGGTGGAGAGTTTCGGGAAATCTGCTTCGCTACATTCCCGAAACAACAATGAAAATACGGTTTGTTATTCATCATTTATTGTTTCTACAAGCCTTGGAAAGGTACTTATCATATATACCTTCATCATTGTTTAAAGCTTCGCAAGTCCAAAGTTTTTTTGACGAATCCCATTCCCATTCCACTTCTATACAAATACCAAACTTATCCCACTTTACACATATTTTTATCTTTGGCATATTATTATTATTGTCAATGGAGTAGTCAACACTTTCAACGAATTGGCCAGATGTTTTGGGATCGCATATCTTTGTGTACTCGTCACCTGCGAGAGGTACCCTACCTTCTTCTTGGTAAAAAGTTTCTACACAAGTCTTGATAGAACTGGCAAGTAGGTTTGCTTCAGTGAACTTTGCTTTTTTCAAGTAATCTTGGTAAGCTGGAATAGCCACGGAAGCCAAAATACCGATAATTGCAACAACAATCATTAATTCGATCAGAGTAAAACCATATTGTTTGATTTTCATAGTGTTGATTCCTTGGAAATAACAATTGTTTGAGGAGCAATCTTAGCTGCTATCACAGCATCACCACCAACCACTATCCCAAGAAAACGCCTACCATCAAACGGAATACTACTACCAAGAATCAAACTAAACACACCATCATTCACCACCACCTGCGGATGACTCTCACTCCACAAATTAACTCCAGCCTCATCATACAAAGCAAAACTCATATCAACAGTAGAACTCAATGGCTCACCAACAGCATCTTCCAAATAACCCTGATAACTAGTAGTCATAGACACTGCATAAGCAAAACCAGATAACGCAAGAATACTTGCAAAAAGAAGAAGTCTTGAGTATAATTTCATAATACTATACCTGTAAAATTAATAAAAAGTAGTATGTAATTACGTCTCTTAGTTCAGAAACGTAATTACACTTAAACACTAAAATTTTCTCGTTCCCAACGTCCACGTGTATTTTATTAACCTAATGAAATTGAACGTTGAGAACAAGAAAAATTTTCAGACTGTAATATATAGACAATAAAAAAACCACAAAAGTTAGGCAAAGCTAAAAATAAATTATTCCCAAACTGGAATTTGAAAATTATTAACTGACTTCATACTAGAAATAGCGTACTTAACAATAGTATGATAAGTTTCAAATTTATATAGTAGTGTAAAAGCATACACGTTAAAAAAAGGTTAAATTGACGCTAGAGCGTCTTGGTACGCATTCCCAACGTGGACGTTAGGAACGAGAAAATAAATTATTGGGTAATGATGATACATAAATATGAGAATGTTACCATATTAGTATGTATGATCTTACTTTTATTATGGCCTCTAATAAATATTCATCAGTATTACAATAAGCAATGCACATATAATCATTAAGATGGTATTCTACCATCTCTCTAGCTTCACTCTCCACATCAAGTACCCACCAAGGATTACTAATCCACAAAGGTCTATCAGCCATAGACATTTCTAAAGCACGTTTAAACCCAACTTCACCAACACGTTCTTTTTTTTTAGACACTGCTGCTAAAGTGTATTCAAGCCAAGCTTCACAAATTAAACTTACAGCTTTTTCACGAACAAGCTCATCTTCACGAACACGTTCTTTCATTAAAGTTAAAGCCTTTTCACGAATAGGATCGCCAGTAACATTCATCGATACTTTATATACCCAATCATAGAGATTAGGCATTTCTAAAGCGTGCTCAATCAAAGAATCAAGTTCGTCATAAATAGACATTTCTAAAGCCCGTTTAAAGCAAACTTCACGAATACGTTTTTCCATTAAAATTACAGCTTTTTCACGAAGATTCTGGTCAGTAAAAATGATTGGTACCTCATATACCCAGTCATAAGGTAACATTTGTAATAAATTTTTTAAACCAGCTAAACTCGTAATTGTAATAATATCCGCCCGTACCTTGTCATCAAAATTTGATGGGCAAATATGTTTACATACAGAAATACATTCTATTTCTGCACTTCGTTGTCGCAAAGTTTCTAGTAAAATTTTCCTAATATCATCTCTCTTTCTACTCTGACCCTCAAAAATTGCTATTTTTTTACCTACTATATTTTTAAGTTGTGGGGCAGAGAAAAGTGCTTCACTGTCATAAGGAGGTGGAACATAAATAGGTTCATGACCTCGTTTTTTAAGAAGTTTTATGGTAATTTTACCAAGAGCAAATATTTCTGTTGGAAGTTTTTGTTTTTCTGGTAAAAATTTCACTGCGTTATTATTAGTAAATATTGCTATATCTACTTCAATTGATAAAGGTTTTTCAAGGGTAACAATTTCTACTGCTGGAAAACGAATCGGTTCTCCCCCCCGTTCTTGAATAAGCTTACATAAATTATCCGCTTTGTGTTTAGGTTGAGTAACTAAAACTTTTACGTTGTGTAATGGTAATGTCATTTAGTAATTTCTCAAAAAAGTATGTATTCTAAGAAAGATAAAAATATGCTGAAATTTGGTTGATATGAGTTGTATATTGTTAAATTTCCCTAGTTCCCAACCTCTATAGATTCACTGCCATTAAGTTAAGGGTAAGGGATAATCCCTTGTGGTTACCCTAACTAATTTTCTTAACCTAATTGAACGTTGAGAACAAGAAAAATTTTCAGACTTAATATATAGACAGTAAAAAAACCATAAAAGTTAGGCTAAAATAAAAATAAATTATTCCCAAACTGGAATTTGAAAATTATTAACTTACTTCACACTAGAGAAATAGTGTACTTAACAATAATATTATAAGTTTCAAATTTGTATAGGTAGTGTAAACTGGACTTAGGAATGATAAAAACGGTTACTTGGAAAATTTTCAGACTCAATATATAGACAGTTAAAAAAGTCCAAAAGTTAGGGGGAAAGTAAAAAATATTTTTAAATGAAAGGAAAACAACTAGATATACTATGAAAAAATTACGGCAAATAGATATTTGAACAAGAGCAGAAATCTGCCCTCAAATTTAATCATCATTTTCTACAATCTGAACAACTAAACCACTCTCTCCCGGCGATGGCAACTTTAACTGATACTGTTGCAATAAAATAAACAGATTTTCTGGATTATCAGTAGACAAATCAGCTACTTCAACCATCCAACTCTCGTTAGACTCCTCCATAGTAGCAACAATACCAAACTTTGCTAAATCCAATTGCAAATTTTGAGCAGTTACCTGCGGATTAGAAACTACCAAACTTTGTGGAACTAAAGAACCCTTCACCTGTGGACCTAAAGGATTTTTTACTATTGGCTCCGACGGCATCAATAAAACCACAACTACTACCAACATTGAAACCGCAACAGACAATCCTTGCCAATTTAAAAACTGTGGAATTAAATCATATAATTTTTGCCAAACGTTAGGTTTATTAAAATTTTTCTCAAACGCTCTTTGTAAAATTTGTGGATTCAACTTAACTGGTTGTTGGCGATATTCCAACTCAGCCCACAACGCCTCATTTTGTCTCTCATCTTTATTCATAATAACCCCCAATTAATAATTACACTCGCTCAAACATCTTTTCAAGTACAATTTGATTTTCTTTTTACATTCAAAAATAAATGCCTTAGTCGCCCCTTCACCTCTACCAATTTCATCAGCTATTTCTTTTATAGAACAACCCTCAAACCATAATCTAATAACCTTCAAACGCTCAACCGCATTCTTTTCAAGCTTTTCAAATTCATCTAAAACCTCAGCAATACATATTTGACAATCGAAAAATTCCGGACAGAATTCTTCTATACCCTCTGGAAGTGGTGTATTATTTTTCTTAAGAACATTAATGCACTCATTCCTAGTAATACTAGATAAATAAGCGCAGAGATTAGAATCTCCACGAAATTTATTATCACGAATACTTTTAATAAACTTAATAATAGCCTCTTGTAACGCATCTTCAACATCTTGATGAGGCATTTGGAATTTCCATTTAAAAACATGCAGTAATCTCCCACCACATTCATTAAAAAATTTAGTTACTTCAATAGACTGATTTCCCTGTTTAATTTCATCTAAAACTTTTTTTTCATCATATTTCAATTTGATTTCTCCTTTAACCTCATTCCCAACGTCTTCGCTCAATACCATAGAAAATAGGGGACAGACCACATTTATTTTTGAAACAACTTTCACCATCAAAATGGGAGTGTTATTTGTCCTTCTTCTAAATGTGCTTTTTGTGGTCTTCCCTATGTGAACCACGCCGCCAACTTGGCTACAATATCAATAGAGTCAGCAGCATAAACCAACTCACACAGCTATCTTAAAAGTTACCTCCGGCTGGCTGTTTATTGTCTTGGGCCCAATTTTCCCTTTCCACACGTATTTCTATCAGAAAGTCTAAATTATCCATATTTGAATCATTTGTCGCAAGAACAAGATCATATCTTTTTGCGGTTGCGGCAATCAGAAGGTCCATATTTGCGATTGGTTTCCCTACTTTTCTTAGTTCCGCTTTCATCTTTCCCCAAATGGCCCAAACTTCTTGATCGAGTGCCAGCGGTAGAATGGCTTCTTTAAAAATTCCAATTTGTTCTAAATTGTATTCTTTTCTTTGTGAGTTTTCGGCTCCAAATATCAATTCACCTAAAGTCGCTTCGCTCATATAAAGTGTCGTATTATTTCTAAGAGAATTAATAATTTGAACGACTCTTTTTTCTTCAACAGAGCGTCTTTCGGCTGGTTTTTTTAAGGCGTTAGAGTAATATATACAATTATTGGTATCCAGCAAGTATCCATCAACTTTTTGTTTCATTTGTTTTCAGTAATTCCATCAAAAAAAGGAGGATGATTGTCCTTATCGAATCGTGAAGATTGAATGTTTTTAATCCATTCTTCTGAATTTGCGTCATCAAAAGGGTATGGTGTTATTTTAATGGATGCTAATATTGCTTCTCTTTGTTCTTTGTTTAGGCGCGGTAGTGGTGTACGTGTTATGGGCGTATTTCCTAATCTTTCAAAAATTCGCACGAGTATTTGTGGATTTTGGGTTAAAAAATGATTAAAAGCCACTTGAACATCATTAGAATTTATATGAGCCGTGTTTACATTGTTTGGTGCTGCTACATCTAAGGAAATATGAAAATTAGAGGTGGTGTTTTTTTCGGCAATTTTATTCATACTTGTTATAACAGGAATAATTGGGGTCAGAGTAAAATGAATTCGATCGAAGAAACACAAATAGTTATTTCTCAGTCAACCAAACCAATTGGCTGAATGCGCTTATGTAAACCACGCTGCCAACTTGGCTACGATATCAATAGAGTCAGCCGCATACATGGACGAAAGAGGCCCAAGAGGGCATGAACTCCAATAAAACCAAGGATAATTTCATATCAGTTATCTGTTATCAGTGGATGCTATACTTTAATATAAAGAGGGCAATGTATGAAAGGATTGCCCATACCAAAATTCAAGAATTTTTGCCGTTGTCAAGTATTTGCAAGTTTTTAGGTTATTTTCTATTAAATAAATGATTTATAAAAATGTATAGATTGATAGTTATTTCATAAGCCTTTGTTAATTATATATTTTTAATCTTTATATTGATATTCGCATTAATTAACAACCTTTCTTAAAAGTACCAGCTATATAACCAATCCTATCAACAATATCAGCGACAGACTTGATATAGTAATTATTTTCATCCACTGAGAGTATGGCATTTTCTAATCGAAGAAACTCCCACACCTCACCATCGGTTATAATTCCATATACCTTATCCTGTTTAAATTCTTTTAACGTCGCATACATTTCAGCTATGCATTGACCTAAACCATCAGATAGGCTACTTTTTTTGACTTCTACAACTGAGATAATGGGAGAACTAAAATCAATTTCATCAAGGCTCAAAGCACCATCATATTTACCATTTAACTGATGTGGCAGATCAGGTGTTTCCTCGGGTGATAGATTGACAGGCGGTTCAAAGAATACCCCCAAGTTATAAACAGCCGCTGATTCCCACAAAATACGTGACACTAAAAGACTCCCCCGGGTTGCTTCATTATCAAATTTTGATAACCTCAGACGTGATGATATCTTCTTGACATCTACCTGTAGAGTACTATAATTTTCACCACTTGGCTTAAAATGATTAAATAAAACCTCATTATTTTTTATGTGGATTTGAAATATTTCTTCTAATTCAGAAGCTTTATAATCTTTATATTCGCTAAATGACATTATCAATTTCCCAAATGGTTTGACTGACGGGCCTTCGCCTCATTTCCAAGTGCATTGTAAAGTACACTCATTACTAAAGATAATTTTGCAAAAAAATAATTGGGGTCAGAAGTAAAATTAATTCCCCTGAAATACATAAGTGAACCACGCAGCCAACTTGGCTACGATTTCAATAGAGTTAGCAGTATAAGCCAACTCACATATCTTAAAAGTTACCTCCTTTAGTTAGTGAATGAATACAACAAAATCAACACCTTTGAGCAATAAGTGAGTAATCAAAGGACACAAAACGTTATCTGCGAACCACATATCATTGGTTATTACAAGTTATGCCTCTACCATTGCCAGTATCTCATTTTTAACAAATAACAGGTTTTTGTAGATAAGTTTTAAATCTTCTATTTTGGTCGAGTCAAACTGTTGCGAAATAAAATATTGATATTGATGACGTTCTAATTTCTCTAAGATAACAAAATGCCAATTTCCACCAGTAATATAAGCTCCTTTGATGAATTTCCAGTCATTTAATTCAACCGCACTGATCAGTTCGGCTAACAGTTGCGGTCTGGGATTGCTATACTCTTCACTTCTTTTAAATTCTTGAATAAAAAAATACGGTTTTTTGCTCTCGACTAACCCTTCGGATACAACAAAATCTACCGTACCATTTAAGATAAATTTATCGGTCACATAGCTCATGGGTAGTTCATAAAAGCCGCGTATTTCCTTATCTCTATTAAGAAAATCAATTTGGTTCAGCAAAGGAATTATGTAATAGACTTTCAAATCTTCTTCATAATAACGTTCCACTAAAAATTTATTCTTTTTGATTAAATCAGTTAAAAACACTTTCACTGAGTCGTCTATTTCAATTGGATAATTAAACCATTCCTCAAAAACATGAGCATCTAACTTCTGCTTAATCTCAAATAACTTTTTTAACTCAGTATCTTTGATTTGACTATACCGGTAAGTAGGAATTTGAGTTTTATCTTGCCCCTTTAAAGTGGCAACTTGTTGTTTTAATTCTTCTATCTCTTTTTTGAGTTGTTTTAATTCAATTTCACTATTCATAAAATATTCTTTTGTTTGAATCAGAATTAACAAAATAGTACAACAAATTTGAAAAGCAAACAACGAATCGCTTTTAACGCTTTTGGCTTTATTCGTTAGTTTGCCTTTCTAAGGCAGTTGCGGGAAAATAATATACCCAAAATCCTTCTAACCCCATGTTTCGACAAGCTCAACAACCGGGTTAGTGGGAATTTTATTTTCCCGCAACTGCCTAATTAATTTTCATATACCATTCTTGCGAATGGGCACTTAATTATAAGCAAGTGAATAAAAAAATAGCCATCTGGTCATAAGAAAATTTTGTGAATACTGGCGAAAATCATCCATGAATAATTGATAACTCAAACAATTGTATTTTTGCCGTTTTAGACAATACTCTCAAAAAAATTGAAATTAGGATTTGATTACTTTTTTTGTGGAGACGCTTCGCTTTATTTTCTATATATACACTGAACGGGTAAAATTTGGTTTTTTGGGAACGGTTTGTTTCGTCCATTATCGTAGCAATTTCCTGAAACCAAAAAGCCCAAATCTAAGCAGTATGCAGTATAAATTATTTATTTTATTAAATTTTTTAAAGTAGGATTCAATAAAAACTTGAATATCAAGTAATATCCTTTAGGATAGTTAATCTTTATAGCTCATGTTAAACAACCGCCACACCAACCCCCCTTTGAATACATCTTCATTAACGATAATTTGAACCAAAATAAATTTTGGATATTTTTATCGCACATTAAAAACCCATCTCCCAAGCTAGTAAAAATTGTTAATTGTTAATTGTTAATTGTTAATTGTTAATAAAAAATAACTTATTGTTTTTTAATATATTTAATAAAAAATAAGTTATGAATTTATTTTTAATTCACCATTCATCATTTACAATTTTTATCAGCTTACCCTTTAAGGGATATCCAAAAAATAAATTATCCTGGAAAAAAATTTTGAGAGCGTGAGAAATCCTATTTCTTAAAGAAATTAGGATTTCTTAGATTTCCATTTGGGATGATTATTTTTTTAGCATTCCCTAAGCAAACTTAAATTGATAACTTTTTCAAATTTAAATAGAATATGATAATTTATTCATACATATACCATTCTTATAGTTAATCAAAACTTACTATATTTATAGAATACAATAATATATTCACTATTCGTATTCGCCATTCGTCATTGGCGAATTTTTTTCATTCCATATAAAGGGAAATATCGTGATGGATTTTGAAGGCCAAATCTGGGCTGCCCAAGATAATGATGAAGTCAATCTTATTTGTACCACCAAACGAATTAAAAATAAAATTCAAGTCATTAATGAAAAAGGACGCGAAATGCGTCTATCAGAAGATAAGTTGTTATGGCAACATCCAAAATCTGCCAAGGACCCAGCAGATTGGGAAGAGAAATTAGAGGCTATAAAAGCCACTGTGGATTCGTTACGTGACGATATTGATGTCGCTTTATTATGGGAAATGGCTTTAGAACTTGAAATATCTAAAATCAATGAGTTAACTGACTTATATTTTGGCGGCGAAATGATTCCCGAACATTTTATCGCCTTGTGGCGAACACTCGCTGAAGACCGTTTATATTTTAAACGTCGCCGTCAAGACTGGGAAGCACGAACAGCAGAACAAATTGAAGAACTACAAACCCAACGTAAACGTGAACTTGCTCGTGCTAAAGCACAAACATTAGCGCACGATTGGATACAAAAAATAGCCAAAATACCAATACCGGCCTTTCCACACCTTATGGTGACTCCAAACAACGATGAAAATAGTCAAAATAAGGCTTTCCAGATTATAGCCGTTTCTGAAGAGATTTTGCCGTTTGTAGAACGTTTAGAAGCTTGGTTGCGTGGCGATACCGATAGAGAGGTAGATGATCTTATTAACCGTATTGCTGCCACAGTTAAGCTTGCTCCCCGCGAATTAGTGTTTGAAATTTTGCAAAAAATTGGTCGATTACCAATAGATGCTGATCGTGATGTGATAGTTGCCGGTTTAAAACCCGATTTTTCAGCGGTGGTGATGGAAACGATTCAAAAGGTGCAACCTTGGCAACCTAATGAAAAACAAGCTATTACTGAGGTGTTATTTAGTATTGATGACGAAGATACTCGTGAAGTGGATGATGCCTTGAGTATTGAACGCGAAGGCTCACTTTGGAAAATTACTATCGCTATTGCCGATCCCGCCAGTGTTATCCATCGAGGCGAAATTTTAGACAAGGAAGCCATGCGGCGTGGTACGACTGTCTACTTACCGACTCAAACCATATTAATGTTACCAGAACCGGTTTCTTGCGACATTGCCAGTTTAAGCGCAGAACACATACGATCTTCTTTAGTCATACGTGTTTGGATGGACAAGCAAGGAGAAATCACAGATAGTCACATCAATCGAGAAGCCATACGGGTATTGAGACGTTTACATTATAGCGATGCCGATCAACTCATAACTGAAGGAGAGGATGATACGGCCCAACAATTGCGCGATTTACTCAATTTGGCTAAGCACTTACAAGCCTGGCGGTTATCTAACGGTGCTTTTACCCTACAACGACCAGAATATAAAATCAGTGTCCATCAAAATCAAATTACCGTTGCTATGATTGAACGAGATTCCCCGAGTCGTTTATTGGTAGCGGAAATGATGATATTAGCTAATCATGTCGCCGCCAAATATGCCTATCTTCATCAAGTACCTTTGATTTACCGTGTTCAAGACCCCCCAATTGAACCGATTACTGAAGAGATGCTAAACAATCCAGTCAGTTTTCATAAAATCCGAAAATTATTGGGCCGTTCTTCATTATCTTTACAACCGGGTGGACACAGTGGTTTAGGGTTATCCATGTACACTCAATTGACTTCACCTCTACGCCGCTTTGCCGATTTGGTCATGCAACGACAACTGATGGCCCATTTAGTCAGTGAACACTTACCTTATGACGAAGAAGAATTATTAAAAGTCTTAGAAACAGCAGATCGGACTGCACGCGAATCTCGTTCTGTTGAAGGTGAAGCTAAAAGACGTTGGCTTATGCAATATTTAAAGCAAACTTTTAGGGATAAGATATTGGAAATTCTCGTGATTAATGAAGTTAAGGGAGGTTACAAAGTTGAAATGCTACCCTGGGGTGTTGAAGCTTATTTAGCAACTTCAAATTCTTTAGAAAACGCTCAACTCGCAAACGCAATGATCGATAAAGTTCGAGTTAAAGTAGGCAGTATCCGTTTAAAATTAGTGGTATAGGTAATCACCCAAAATAATTTTTGGACTCCGCTTTTAAGAGTTAGAGTCCAAAATTTTTTTGGAATGGCGTAACATATATATAGAGGTTCAAAAAAATAATTTCACACCAAGGGGCGAACACGCAGGTTCGCCCCTACGACGTGATGTAGGGGCAGACCTACGTGTCTGCCCTTGGTGAAATTATTTATCTGAAAAACTATAGGTAAACCAAAGTATTTTGACTTTTCTAAAAATAGTATTTCTTAAAGAAATGCTATTTTTCATTCATAGAGTAAGAAGGAAAGGAAAAAGGAAAACCGGCATAAGGAATGACCAAAATGTTCAACAAATTATCAGAAGAATCACTCACTCGCACGACACTTTTCAAAGTGGGTATCTGGATCAGCATTGTCATCATTTTAACGGCTATCGTATGTTATTTAGTCATCGCCGCTAAAATGGAAAAACAAACTCTTCATCAATTAAATAATTATATTGCCGAGCGTGGACAATGGGAAAATCATATTTTTGCCTTAGTACAAGATAACCATGTCCAATTGAAAACCCTATTAATTGAAAAATTAAAAGGAGATCACTCCAAGGAAAAATGGGAAATAAAAAATAAAAATCAAAGGATTGCTAAGTTTGATGCGCTTTTTACTCGTTATGACGATGGTGTCATTCGTAATCATCCTGAACATTTCAACGGGAATCAACAAAGTTGTGTTTATATTGATAAATCGTTACAACTTACCCCAAATTTAAAGCAACAGATACTGACTTTTTATGAATTGACTACTCAATATGGTCAAGCATGGTCGACGTATTTTGATAACACTTATATTTTTACCAATAATAATATTATTAGCCAATATTGGCCAAAAGCTGCTAACCGATGTCTCAAGGCCCAAGCAAACTTGGATTTAAGTCGAACCAAAATGTTTGAGATAGCAGATCCACAACATAACCCAAATCGAACCACCGTATGGACTGGCGTGCATTATGATACGTTTGCTAATCAATGGGTAATTTCTGCTATTACCCCGGTTGATATTGATGGTAAGCATATTGCGAATATTGGTAACAATATCGAATTAAATGCCTTATTAAATCGCACCTTAAATCAACGCCTTCCAAATAGTTACAACATGATCTTTAAAGATAATGGGCATTTAATAGCCCATCCACGTTGGATCCATCAAATGATGGATAAAGGTGGTCACTTTAACATGCTAAAAGATGGTAATCGGCAACTCAAACATATTTATTTGCTGGTTCAAAAACACGGCATCGGAATTGTCGAAGATCAAGAAAATTATCAATACCTCGCCATTACCAAAATAACAGCGCCCGATTGGTATTTTGTGATTGTCTTTCCAAAAAATCTGTTTACTGAAACTGCTTGGCAAACCGCACAACTCATTTTTTCTTTAGGGATTTTATCCCTATTAATCATCTTAACTATTCTATACGTTGTTATGCACCGGCAAATTACCCAACCATTAAATGAATTTTTAGAAGCGACACAACGGCTGGGTGATCATGACTTTGAACTCAATTTTGATATGCGCCGAAAAGATGAATTGGGCCATTTAGCGGACTCTTTTAAAGCGATGGCCACCATTTTAGGGGCCCGTGAAAAAGAATTGATTGACTATGCCAACGATTTGGAAGTGCAAACGGTAGAATTAACTCAAGCTAAAGAGGAAGCAGAAACCGCTAATGTGGCTAAAAGCCAATTCATTGCCAATATGAGCCATGAATTGCGGACACCGCTGAATGCTATTCTGGGTTACAGTGAAATATTACAAGAAGATGCACAAGAAATAGGTGAAGCAGATTTTGTGACTGATCTGGTGAAAATTCACTCTGCCGGCAAACATTTACTGGGACTTATCAACGATGTTTTGGACCTATCTAAAATCGAAGCCGGCAAAATGGAAATTTATCTTGAGCATTTTGAATTACAATCCTTGCTTAAGGAAGTCGTTAGTACAGTTCAACCCTTAATCAGCAAACGAGATAATATACTGCATCTCGAATTTGCAGAAAATCTCGGTAAAATGGAAGCTGATCAAACTAAAATACGACAATCCTTATTAAATCTTCTCAGTAATGCCGCTAAATTTACTAACAACGGTATCATTACCTTTTTTGTCAATCGTCAAACAGCAAATTCAGAAAACAGTGAATTCAAACGCGATTGGATTGAATTTGGTGTTAGCGATACCGGCATTGGCATGACAAAAACACAGAAAAATAAAATTTTTCACGCATTTAGTCAAGCAGATGCTTCCACCACTCGTAAATATGGAGGTACCGGATTAGGTTTAGTGATTACCAAATGTTTTATCGAAATGATGGGAGGTACTATCACGGTAGAAAGTGACTATGAACATGGCAGCACTTTTAAAATACGTTTACCGGCTAAATTCATTCTTCCTCAAACGAAAACAGAGGCTACAAAAACAGATATTGCTCAAACTGATATCGAACCCAAAAAATATCAAGGAACGGTATTAGTTATTGATGACGATCCGGTAGTTCGTGACCTGTTTAAAACTTATCTGATAAAACAAGGCTATAAAGTAATTATCGCACAGAGTGGTTATGAAGGACTAAGATTAGCCCGCAAATTACACCCAGATGCCATCACCCTTGATGTGATGATGCCGGGCATGGATGGATGGATGGTTTTATCAGCCCTGAAAACCGATCCAGTCGTCTCAAATATTCCAGTAATTATGGCTTCAATGATTGAAGACAAACAGCTCGGATATTCATTAGGTGCGGCTGATTATTTAGTGAAACCCATTGAACGTGAACAATTAACGGCTATCCTCGAAAAACATCATATTAATCACCAAACTCATCATCACGTCATGGTGCTTGAAGATGATCCTTCCTCACGACAATTAATGGAAGCCATGCTGACAAAAGCCGGTTGGTCTGTTTCTACGGCTGAAAATGGTCGTATCGGTTTAGAAAAAATTGCTAAAAATATACCTGATCTGATTTTATTAGATTTGATGATGCCGGAAATGGACGGCTTTGAATTTACGATGCGTTTGCGCGAAAACGAAAAATGGCGCACGATTCCTATTATTGTCCTCACTGCTAAAGATATTACTCATGAAGATCGTTTAGCACTCAACAACTATGTCCAAACAGTCTTTCAAAAAGGCCACTATCAAAAAGACAAATTACTATTAGAAATAAAAGAATTACTGGGGAATAATTCATTGCCTACTATGGAATGAGGATTTAATGGTTCGACATGATTCGACAAGCTCACCAACCGCCAACAAACTTCCAAAATTCAAATGTCCAAACCTGCCAGGTTTTTAAAACCTGGCAGGTTTAGTTTCGGGTTTTATTTAATCCTCATTCCTATGGATAAAATGTAGGAGGCCCATTCTATGCTCGTTATTTCTCAATTTGAGGTAATATTTTTTTGTAGGGGGACTTTTTTGTTGCCCACCACCTGTTAAGTTTTGGATTTTTACTGGATTATTTACAGCTATCCCCTCATATTTAAGTTAAGTTATTGATAATAAATATATTTATATTACAAAATTTACAATGGGAGTATTGTAATTACTTGATCTTAATGGATAGATGCAAAAACAGATTTATAATAAAAATCATAAGCTTAATAGTTGTCTTTCGTAAATTTGGCATTAGAAATTCAATATTATTCAATATTATTCAATGATTTAGTTAAAAACAGAACGGAATAACTCAATTATTGACACAACCAGAAATTTATTTTTTGCGGATTAAAAATTATTGGCATAAAAAATGCTTTTATAAAATACAAGAGATTATTTAAATTAATAAACGAAAATCTGGAGGTGAAACTTGACAGATATTATAAAGTAATTAAAAAAATATAAAAAAAAGCCCCAAGGCATAAGCTAAGGGGCTTTTTTATGGGTTCTCAATAGTGAGAAAAAAGATAATATTGCTCATTTTTGTTAAAATCCGCAGGCGTAACGAAAACTTACGCCCCAAAAAAACTTTCAGAAAATCTTACCGCTATCCATTTCATATCCCTTGATATAGGCTGGTAGTTCATTCGTTAATTGAGCATAATCCAATGACAAAATGCCTTCTTCAATATTAGCAACTTTCCATTGATTATTTTGAATCACAAAAGTCCAAATCGTTTCAACATCACTAAATCCTTTTTTGCCTTCTAAAATTTCTCCAGTTTCTCGTTTTGCCAGATAATCTTCTATTTTTGCCGTTATAGAAACAACAAGCCGTGAGCCGGTTGGCTCTTTTTTATCACCTCGACACGCTAAAAATAAGGGAGTTATGTCACTAATTTTTTTAACACGACAATGATTAATTAATCCCTCTTTAGCCCATTGATCCAAATAAACTATTTGTTGATTTTTCCAATACCAATCAGTCATCCAATCTGAGGCTTCTGCCATATCTTCTTTATGCCAAGCTGCATGGATTCGATAAAAACAATCTGTAACGCGATCTCGCGAAGTGAGCCAGTCAAATAAAGGATTAATTTGGGCGAGTTGATGCAAATCGTTGAGGGTGCGACGTTGGGCAAGGTATTCTCTTATAATCGTATATAAAATAAGTGGTGAAAATAGGATAATCAGAACAAACACAATAATTTTACCCCAAAAACTTTGGAACATCGCAGAGGCAATTTTACCGCCAGGACCAGCAAAAGCAGGTTCTATCATAGTAAGTAATAACACTGCACTAAGAATGCTAAGTATTTGAATGGTTTTATTCATGAATGACACAATACCTTTTGGAATGATGAGAATGGGGGATAGGGATGGGAATTGGGAAACTGCATTACTGCTGTAGGTCGGGCTAGCGAAGTGTAACCCGACCTATCTGCTAAAACCTATAGCGTTTTTGCGTTTAATGCGTTACAGCGTTATAGCGTTTTTTATTTAATTTATGAATAACTTAAACTAGATTAATGGTATTTTATTTAATCGGGAATTGCTATATTTACAATTTATCTATATCTATAACAAAACCTTCTCGTGCAATTTGGCATTCCATCTTCGACTGCTGTTCATGGATAAGCTTCAAAGTATTGCGATGCAAACCTTCTATTTTATCATCATTATAATTCGGATCGACATGGAATAAATAGAGTTGTTTTACACCAGCTTCCATTGCAAAATTAGTCGTATCTAAGTAGCAAGAATGTCCCCAACCCCGTTTTTTAGCATAATCTTCAGGCGTATATTGGGCATCATGGATAAAAACATCAGCATTCCTAATAGATTCTAGGGATTTAACGCGTTCTTCTGCCTGCATTGCTTTATGAAGTCGCCATTCCGCCTCGTTCATCTCTGCTTTACGATCTTCTATGGATTTCTCTATAAAAGATAATTCATTATCAGACGCATAAACAATAATTTTATCGTGTACTTGAATTCGGTAACCAAATGTACTACCTGGATGATGTACATTAAAGGTTTCTATCTTAAAAGGCCCATATTCAAGTTGGCTATAGTTGGCCTTCAGATAATGAATATCAGCCAACCAAGTTTCCACTTCCACCGGAAAATAAGGATCCATCATTTGTCCAGAAATGCGCTGCTCAATTTCTTGCTGACCATCACCTGGTCCATAAATATGAACTTTCCAACCTGGCACAAACGCTGGCACAAAAAATGGTAAACCAGAAATATGATCCCAATGATAATGGGTAAGGATAACCGTAAGTTCTTTAATATCTTGTTGCGCCATCAAAGAATTACCAAATGGAATAATGCCAGTTCCCCCATCACAAACGAGTATATGATTATCGACTCGCAGTTCAACACATGAGGTATTGCCACCAACGCGCAAATGGCTACCAAATGGTGCCGGATAAGAACCTCGTACACCCCAAAAACGTATATAATTTAATGTATCAGTATTCATGATTGGGTGGATGATTTAGGTTTAACATCAATATATTTATAAACGATGTCACGAATTTCTTGAAAACGTAAAGGTTTGATGAGGAAATCTACCGCGCCAAGTTGTTTGGCAACATAACGGTCTTGTGCATAATCTTTAGAAGTCACCATGATAACGGGTGTTTCTTTATGATGAGTCATATTTCGCAAATGTTTTAATAAACTGAGGCCATCCATACCCGGCATAATAATATCTAAAAATAATAAGTCCGGTTTATGTTCTTGCAAATAAGGAATAGCCTCATCAGAAGATTTAAAACTCATAAAATTAACCGCCAATGATTCCACACTAAATTGATACACTGATATAGAGGTAATACTATCATCTATGGCGACAATGGTTGGCATTTTTTTTGTCATGAAGCTAAACCCATCTTTGGTGTCTTTGTAGTGGGCGAGGGTTACGAAACTGTAATCCTAAATCCTATTAATAAAAATCATTAAGAATATGATAATAACGGTTCAAAGTCTTATTAACAATGAACTTAAACCGTGAGTTCGAAATAAGCCCTGCTCTTTTTTGAATTGATTAAGAGACAACAATCGAATTGCTATCTGGAATATCTGTCTGGTTATAGAGATTCACACGCCACAGACACCAATACCGTTCCCGAAAATTTTTTTCTAAACGTTTCTTTCAATTGATTTTGAGCATCGCTAAGTATTTTAACATTCAACCAATATTTTGTGTCACTTCTATAGCGTTTTTGTGTTTTGACATTTGGATAACCCTTAACTCTTAATTCTTCAATACGTTGTTTGACATAGAGGGGTTGGCGATAAAGCCCCAAAGAAATCGCATTTTTAAATCGACCACTATTGACTAGCCCATAGTCTTTTCTCACACCAACTTCTTTGAAACGTTGCAAGGTACCTTGAGCCGCTTGACGACTCTCAAAAGCAGGTAAATAAACCCAGGTTGCCTGTAGCTCTTGCATTTTGCGTGCTTGTGCTTCGGCATAAATATTTTTGAGATAATTTTTCAGCCAATATGCCATGTTTTGGGGCATTTTTATGGTGTTATAAGGACCTGCCTTAAAACACGCCATTGATTTATTAGCGTATTTTGATGACGTTGGCAAATTTTGCGTGATTTGTTGTGCTAAAGTAGATTGTCTTGGCGTATTCAAAACTTCAGGCTTTGAATTTTGTGACAGCCCAGCAACTTGTTGTAATATTGAGGGAACAACGACTGGCTTGGCATTTTTTTCTGCAACTGATTGTTGGTTTTGATCTTGGTTCGTATTTTCTGTAGAAGATGCGTTAGCCTTTCCATTTGTCTTTCCAACCGAAATATCTGCAAAATTTGTGACAGTTTTTTCTGTTGAATTTGAGCGGTTATAGTATTCGTTCAATAACTTGAGTTGTGGCAAATTAGAAGCTAAGGGAGGAATAGGCTCACTTTTTAAGCGAAAAGACTCAGGTTGCCAAGGTAGCCAAGGCATTTGCCCCACTTGCCACAATAAAAACCCACTATTTAATAAAAACAATAATAAAAACAAAGTTCTCATAACGATTGATTCACGAGGACAGCTAATCCTTGTAGCACGAGGTCTGGAATAAGTCGATAGGGCCTTTGCAAAAAGGGCTCAATAAAGAAGGCACTCCCACCAGTGAGTAATATTAATACTTTTCCTTGTTTTTCTAAGGTATTTATTACATAGTCTAATAAACCAATCACCGCATAAGCCGTTCCTAAACTGATACCATGATGAGTATCGTATGCTAAAAGTGATGATTTTTCTTTCAAAGGTAAATCGTTGTCAAAATGAGACAACGCATAAGTATTATTATTTAAAGCATTCCTCATAGTTGTCATACCCGGCATGATAAGCCCCCCTAAATGATGACCGTTAGCGGATAAAACATCTAATGTGATTGCAGTGCCACAATCGACAACGCAAAGCATACCTTTTTCTAAATGATAAGCCCCAATTAAAGCTAGCCAACGATCCACTCCCAATTGTTGCGGATTTTGATAGCCATTTGTCACGCCACATTCATAACCGGCTGTTTTGATAAAAATGGGCTTAAGTCCAAAATGGTCCTCGACCCAATGCGTTAATATAGAAGCCTTCTGTGGACCTGCCACATTCGATATCCACACACCCTCTTTAGGCCTATCAAGTTTGGACCACGTTTGGGTTAATAAATTATCAAAATCATTATTTTGATATGGGATACTTTGTAGAGGACCCAACCGTTTTTGTTCTAAAAATGCCCATTTCATGGCACTATTGCCCAAATCAACTAATAACTTCATAAATAAATAATTCGCTGTAGGCGAATAGCGAATAGAAACCAATAAATAATTACTCACATTGCCCATCATTTCAAGCGTAGCGGGAAATGCAGCAATTCTAATTGTCTCAGTGACTTTATTATCAATGAGTTATAGATTGTTCAATCGCCTTTTTGTCCCTAAAATGGCTATTTTTGAGTCTTATGAGTCAATTTGTAAAAAATAATTTATTGATAATCAAATATTTGGAGACTATTAGACTTGCTGTGAGAAATGACAAAAGCTCAGTTTCTGGGCAATATTCAGTATAAAATAACGCTTTGGACTCTAAAAATAGAGCTTTTAATCATATAGCAATTCCCGATTAAATAAAGTACAATTAATCTAGTTTAAGCTATTCATAAATTAAAGAAAAAACGCTATAACGCTGTAACGCATTAAACGCATTAAACGCAAAAACGCAAAAACGCAAAAACGCTATAATCGTAAACTAACTTCACCACAAACATAACGTTGTTTTTGATCACCAACTTGCAATAATAACGCACCTTGCTCATCAATGCCATACGCTGTACCCATAACCATTTGTGAATTGAAATTAGTATCTGCCATTTTTTCCTCCTCATTCAAAATGGAACGAGATGGGATTTTTAGCGTAACCGGTTGCCCATAACTCAAATCAAAACGATGCCAATCATCATGAAAAGCAGACAATCCCAATTGTGGATAATGTATTAATGTTTGTAAACATTGCTCAATAAGCATCGCCGCTAAAGTATTGCGCGAGATTGATTGTTCCAATATCGTCTCTAAATCCACCCAAGTTTGAGTAATCGCAGTGGTATCAACCAAAGGCATTTTGACATTGATACCAATACCAATCACCACATCACAATCTCTACCATGACGACTTTCTAACAGTAAGCCTGCTAATTTGCGGTTATGCCATAAAATATCATTGGGCCATTTAAGACCTACCTCAGTAACCCCTAATTTTTGTAATACTCGCACAACAGTGACTGCCAACGCAATATTTAATCCCCCTAATGATTCATTTAGAATTTGATAACGATATTTTATAGATAAACACAAGCCACTCGCATAAGGCGATATCCACTGCCGTCCCTGTCGCCCACGCCCAGCTGTTTGATATTCAGCTAAACAAATGTATGGCACAACTCCTTTAAAATCTAACGCATAGCGATTAGTTGACTCTATAACATCAAAAATATCTAAATCATTTAAGTGAGAAAGAGTTTCTGTCGAAAGTCCTGATTGAATAAGAGAATGCTCTAACAATTCCAGCGATTCTGCCAATTGATAGGTATTTTTGACTGATGAATTGAATTGAATGCCATAAGCACTTAAAGTATCAATAGCTTGTTCTAAGACTGCCGTATTAATTGCCAACTGTTCAATCAATTGTTTAGCAGTATGCCTTTGTCCATCAGCGAGTATACCCAAAACTTGACGATACATTTTTAATATTTTATAAGAAAATTTGTGAATGGCGAATGGCAAATTTTTATGACGAAATAGTTGGTTTGCTTAAAAATACTATTTCTTTAAGAAATAGTATTTTTTGCCGAACAAAACTTTTCTGGACAACTATACCAAAATAAATTTTGGACTCCAAACTAACCGAAGTTTTAGGAGTCCAAAATTTATTTTGGATGTTTTAACCAAAGCTAAAGCTTTGGACTCCAAACCCTGCCTGGAGTCCAAAGCTTTAGCTTTGGATGTTTGGCTGTTCAGTTAGCGATAATTTTAATTCTTTTACCACAACCGGATTTGAAGGCAAATAAACTTGTTCTGTTGGCGTTAATAATTTTGAATATTCTTTTTTAGTCGCATAAATACGTTGAGATTCAACAAAATCACTAATATCCGTCATTTCTATAATAGCATCACGAGCATACTGATCCAAAATACCTTCACGAAGACCCAATTGAATAGATCGCCGTTTTAATGCAGTGCCCCCAGGATCATGATCGGGGTCCCACTGAAGCCTCACTGGGGAAGATTCAAGTGCCTGTTTCCATATCCCCTGATTTTCATATAAATCAGGATCATAACCGGATGGTACTGCTTGTTCCAATAGCATCTCAAAAAATTGGCGTTTAATTCTAATGGCTAGTATCACCTCTTGACCCCATTTAGTCCCCCAATCGGAGCGATACATCATCCACAGAAAATTTGGTTTAATCCAACTCATCCTAGTCAAACGAAATTGGTCACCAAAATAACCATGTCTAGCAGCAAATTTCCCAATAGAAGGACGATAAGCCTGGTACACAATAATAGATTGCTTATCATATTGTGCCAAAATATGTCGCCCTTCTGTGGGCCATTTTTGTTCTAAATAGGGTGTTGTTTTCAATTTCATCATATTACGAAATGCACTTCAAAATCATGAAAATTTTCAACATTTTGAAATAAAAAAGAAAACCGTATTAAACGGGAAAATAGATTATTTATTCACAATTCTAAGGTTCTAAGGTTCACAATGGTATCAGGACTTAGTTTACGATCCCCAACAAATAGTATTTCTTTAAGAAATACTATTTGTGTCATTTTAGAATAAATTTTTTAATGAATTCTACTTTGTTACATTTCATAAAATTAATAGCTTGTAGAGTGGATAAAGCGAAACATATCCACCTGATTACTCAATAAGTTTGGTGGATGCGCTGACGCTTATCCACCTTACATGAAATCTGGCAAAGTAGAACTAAAATACCCCAAACTTGAATATCCAAACCTGCCAGGTTTTTAAAACCTGGCAGGTTTCGCCTGTATAAAATCATTCCCATTCCCCATTTCCTAACACTTTTTTTGTGTTTGCTCAACCGGTTGTCGGTAATAAGCCAATACCATCAAAAGAGTTCCAGCTATCAGCATAGGTAAAGTCAATAATTGTCCCATCGTCATCCAATTAAAAGCAATAAAACCTAAATGGGTATCAGGAGTACGAACAAATTCCATCAAAAATCGAAATATACCATAACAGATTAAAAATAAACCGGAAACAGCCATTGTTGGACGAGGGCGTTTAGAAAATAACCAGAGAATGATAAATAAAACGATACCTTCCAATGCAGCTTGGTATAACTGAGAAGGATGACGAGGAAGATTATCGACATGAGGGAATATCATACCCCAAGGTAAATCAGTGGGTCGACCCCACAATTCGCCATTAATAAAATTACCAATTCGACCTGCCCCCAAACCAAGCGGTACAAGTGGTGCAAGAAAATCAGTCACTTCAAAAAAACGGCAATGAATTTTACGAGCATATAACCACATTGCCACTAAAACACCAATAAGTCCACCATGAAATGACATACCCCCATGCCAAACTTTGAAAATAGCTAAGGGTGATGCAAGATAATTCGAGAAATCATAAAATAAAACATAACCTAATCGTCCACCTAGCACCACACCAACAGCACCATAAAAAGCCAAATCACTTATCTGTGCTGCTGTCAAGATAGCGTGTGGACGTTTCGCACGTTGTAAACCTAACCACCAAGCAAAGCCAAATCCAATTAAATACATCATCCCATACCAATGTACTTTGAAAGGGCCAAGTTGGAACAGAACGGGGTCTAATTGAGGATAAATTAACATATTAATTATTTTTAAGTAATTTTTATCATTAACTTTTAATTTCCAAAGCTTGCGCTTTGGAGTTTAGCATAGCATTGGAATTATTCACTAAAGCGTTGGCATAGCGTTTTTGAGTTTAATGCGTTACAGCGTTATAGCATTAATATATTAAGTATCAATAATTTAAATAATATTCGCTGTATTTTTGGACACAGCAGTAAATACCATATGTGAAATAAGGCTATTTCCAGAAATAAATATACCGGGAGTCGGTGCCTGAGCGGTTGGTGAGCTTGTCGAACCATGTCGAAGGCATCCGCCGCAGTCGGTGCCTGAGCCCGCTCAGGCACCGGTATAATCTTTTCTGGAAATCACCTAAGTCATTTGAAATACAAGTTTCCACAAATACTATTTCTTTAAGAAATAAACGCGATGCTCAACTTTATTTTATAACTAATTGATTTGAAATGTAGGGTGGGTAGAGCGAAGCGAAACCCACCAAAATAAACTTTATATTTTTTAATAATTTATAAAAAGTTGAGCATCGCGTGAAATAGTATTTGTCGATAGGGCGTAAGTTATTTTTTGCTACATCCCTTACATCCTTAAAGTGAGGCTGGAGGGATTTTTCTTTCTCATTCCCTAACAATATCATAAAACATCCAAAATTTATTTTGGATAAAACACTATATGGACTCCAAAATTTATTTTGGAAAAAACACGAATTTTACCAAGCTAAAATTGTGCTGTGCGAAGCATAACCAGTGTACAACCGCGAATCACTTCAATACCATTTTTTTTAGCTTTAGTTTCAAGTAAATCATTCTCAGCCCCAGGATTCATAATAATTCGAGTTGGCTTCATTGAGAGAATATTATCCATTAATTGTGTTGATCTTTCTTTGCCCACATAAAGCGTGAGTGTATCAATTTGACAACCAACATCATCAAGCTTTTTATAACAAATTTGCCCATATATTTCAGCACACTGAGGATGAATTGGATAGACATGATGACCATGATTAAGTAATTCACGCACCGCTTTATTTGAATAACGTTCTTCTTTTGGTGACGCACCCAACACCACAACATTTTGATTATTCATAAATAATATTTCACCTTATCAACACCCTCCCCAAAAATAATGACGAAAGGTAATCCAAAATAAATTTTGGATTCCGCCAAACGATTATACTAAGGACTTAAGGATTTAATGGTTCGACAAGCTCACCAACAAACAGACGAAACTAAACCTGACAGGTTTGAGCGTTCAAATTTTGGAAGTTATAAAATTCAGAGTCCTTAGTCTAGTTTAGAGTCCAAAATTTATTTTGGCTTTCAAACACCTTATAATTACCCAAGGGAAGCCAATAAAATAACTTCCCGATTTCAAAATTTTGGCATTGAGAAAGCGAATAAAATAACTTCGGTATGCTGTGCCATAATCTTAAAATCTGGAAATTATTTTATCGGCTTTCCCAAACAACCTTTGATAGAGGATTTTTCAATTATGTGCTAATACTAAAAAATTATCCAAAAGATTAAAATAATTATATATATTCGTTATATCTGATTAGTATGTAACAATATAACATATTGAATTTAAAGATTTATAAAAAAATTGTTATAATTTCTTTACTATTCGCTATTTACTATTCGCTAAGGTATTATGGAATATGTTAAATTTTTTCTATTGAACAATTTTCAGATTTTTGTAAGATTTGTTCCCTTTTGACGAATTATCACTCATTCCTTGAAAGAAACAATTAGGTAAGTAACTCATGGATTGATATTATGGGTATGCTTCAATTCAAAGTAACACTTGGACTTCAAAGTGAAGCTTTGTTTTTTCTGAGTTCTTCGCTGCGCTTTGTCTTTAAAGATTAATATTATAGGTATGGTTCAATTCAAGGTAACACTTAAAATTTATGCGCCAAAGACAAAGCGCAGCGAAGAACTCCAATATGCTCCACTATGTATTACCCCTATTTATTATTTTTGAACCATGCCATATTATAAATCAAAGAAAGGTTCCAAGATTTCTCTTGGAATTCAAAATCCATTTTATCTTCATAAATTGATATTATTGGTAATGTTAAAAAAGTAGTGATTTCTCCGAAAAAATCTGAACCAGTATCAAAAAAAGTCCGGTTTACATAGCAATTCCCTATTGAATAAAATACATTTTATATTATTTAAATAATTGATTATTAAAATATTTAAACGCTATAACGCAGTAACGCATTAAACTCAAAAACACTATAATTTCTCTTGGATATCAAATTAAAAATCTATTTCATCTTCAAGAATTGGTATAAAAAAAGAAAGAATAGGAAGATGGCATTCAAAGGGTAACAGCCATCAAAATGAATGAGGACAATAAAGTTATTGACAAAACAGTATCTTATTAATAAACAGGCCAACTGAAGTTGCAACAATTTTTTGAATTAATGGAGTCAATTAAATATGAAAGGTGATTTGTGGTTAGCCGTTGGGGATGAAACAGGCAATTGGACAGATTTAGCAGACCCTAAACAATTTCTTGGGACCGCTATCGTGATGGGAAAACTTTCCGATTGGGAATCCGCTCTTAAAGAAACTTTCAAAGAGCAAACCGAGCAAACCATTGAACAACGCTTGAAAAAACCCCTACAAAGTCTATCTAATAGCAATACCAACAAAACGCATCGAATCATAGATGCCATCAACTACTTTAAAACCCAATCTGTCCGAGGTCGTTGGGCACTTGATAGAATGGTTAAAGGAAATTCACCAATTGCCACGCTCAAAAATGAATTGTGTGCCAATTTAGGTTGGTTAGCTAGCCATCCCCTTCTAATAACCATAGGCACTTACGGCAACGCCGAATGGGTTAAAAGCAACCTGCAACATACGCAAGATAATGACGTTGTGACATTAGGACGAGCTTATGGACTGTTGACAACATTGATGATTCCCTTTTTGAAAGAAGAAGATCACCTATTAGTTGTACTTAATGGGGCAAAAAATTCCCCTAATGAAGAATCAGAAAACTATCTGAAAGACTTGACTTCTAGCTTGGAAAATTACACTCAACAAAGCCTACGTGTTTGGCAACGAACCAAAATGGCAGCACTTAATAGCGGTATTTTTATGGACTTACAACAAAACTATCTCAAAGAGACCACCTTAGATGAAGACGTACTTCTAAACATTGCCGATTTGGGCGCAACTTTAGTCGGTTTAAGCCAAAATCAGGATGCCCAAATTCGCATCTACGATTCTAACAAAAGTTGGCACAATGTGAAATTATTTAAGTTTGAGGAGTTATTATCATGAAATGGCAAGTTAAGCTACCCGTACACGCACCGATTTTGGAATTGCCTCATCCACAACGTCATTGTCCAGCAATATTGCAGTTAAAACCCCTTTTCACCTTAACAAATACTAAAGGAAGTCCAAGCATTCCATTAGAACCCTTATTAGATGATATCGGATTTGAACTACGTTGGACAGAAATTTGGGAACAATTACCACCGCGTCCTTGGCAACTCTTTTTGGGAACCCCTAATCCGGCTGAACTCAAAAATGCCTGCCATGTTGAAGCAGCTATTGCACTACGTGTGTTGGATGTTAATGATCTAGGAAAAAAACAACCGATATCACCCGGTAAAATTCATCATCAACTAACACAAACCCAATTTCCCCAAAATATACGGGAAGCATTTGCTTTTGCACTATTTGATTTGAAACTGCCCTTAGAAAACTTACCAGAGCTTGAAGAATGGCAACAAGCTGTTCGTCATCTCATCCATAAACATGAGCAATTATTAAATCTGGAGAATTCCAATTCCAATTCCAGCTTACTACAGCACGGTTATAGTCTATTAGAATTGATCAACGAACAACGCCAAAACGAACCGTCGTCAGCAGAACTGGTTAAAAAATGGGAATTATTTAACGAAGAGGCTACCATAAAATTACCCCTTATTTTTGCAATAGTTTATTGGGATGAAGCAGCATATCGGTTAATAGAATTAGGCGATCAAGCCGGTGCCCAAGCACTGTTAAAAAAGCAAAATGAAGCCCTCTCCGAATTATTAGCTTTATTGCCTTATTTGAGTGAAGATTTGAAAGGTGGCTTATGGCGACATCACCTAGGACGATTAGCCTATTACCATCGTGAACTTGATCACGCTTTGCAACAATATAACATCGAATGGCAATTGCAAGAGCAAGAATCTACCGTGAAACTCCGTTTGCAACAAAGTATTGCCCACGTTTTATTAGAAATGGGATATTTAACGCCCGCACTTTTATTAGCCGAAGAAACTATTAAAGAGCAACAACGCAATAATGCGCCAGAACTCTATCAAACCTTAGCCCATTTGGGTAATATTTATCTGCGACAAGGAGACTATACTAAAGCCATTGACTACTTTTCTGACTCCTGGAAAAAACAACCCCAGGCAACGCGAGATGGACAAACAGCAATCGATCTAGGACACGCACATCTCTTACAAGGTGAAATAGAACCCGCCGAAAATTGGTATCAACAAGCTGATAAAGCCAATAAAAAACAACATATTGTTTTCAATCCTTGGCTACTTATGGGAGAAATTGCTCTCGCCCAACGTCAAGGCAACGCTAAAAAACTGAAAACACTTTGGCAAACAACGAAAGAGAAATTGGAAGGCATAGAAAGTCATCAAATACTACCGGCTGCTGTCATAGTCACAGCCGTTTCTTTAACAGATGCTGAATCAGTTGAACTAGTTACCCCCTTTATTGATAAACTGATTGACGAAGGTTACTTTATTGAAGCCATTTATCCGCTAGTGAAACACTTTACTAAGCCAACAGAGGCAAGCACACAATTGCAAACCATAGTTGATGGCTTAAATCGTTGGCAAATAGCGGTTGAAGCATTACAAAAAATCACTCAAGAAACTATTTCAAGTGACATTGATAACAAGGATAAAATACCAACACCCCTCGCATTGCAAAAAGCCATTGTTACTGCCCAACAAGCAAATAACTGGCAAGCAGTAGAAGAATGGTTACCGCGTATTTATCCCATGAATTTGCTCAGTTCATAGAGAGGTATAGTTTTTCAGATAATTATTTTCAAAAGGGCGAACACACAGGTTCACCCTGGGTGGTGAAAATTGTTAATTGTTAATTGTTAATTGTTAATTGTTAATGAAAACAGCATCAATAATTTGTGTTTCACGCCGTGTGCAACTTTCTTTGTTAAGTTATTGATTAGACGATGCCATCATTTCCGAAATCCGACACATTGCCAATTTCAATCATGAAAAATCAATAACTTAAAAAAGTTGCACACGGCGCGTTTGTTTCATAAGGCGGAATAAAAATAGGATCAACTTTTGATACAATAAATAACCTAATTTTCACCACTCCAGGTTTACCCCTACATCATGCCGTAGGAGCGAACATGCAGGTTCGCCCTATTCTAAACATCAGATAGGAAATATACCACCGGACGGTCCACAGGGCTATCGCTCTATGAAGCAAGCCCTGCCAACACTTTTTCAAGATAAGAGTTGTCCCAACCCGCCTTGAGACGTTTGTTCTTAATTCCAACTTTAGCTGTATCTTCCTTATCCAGTAAATTTAGAGCAATGTGTCTTAAAATCGCAAAGTTTTCAGCCACCTGACCTTTCCAATATCTTATGAGCGATTTTTCTAAGTTTATTTTTAAACGGTGCCCATCATAAATGACAAATCAATCGAAGTGAAGACAAATACCTTCGTGGCATTATTCGTTGATCATCGCTATGCAATGACAATTTCCTCGAAATATTACTCACATTGCACTACCGAAATTTCAAAAAAAACCTAAAATTTGACATCAAGTTAGAGAACTCCAGAAAAATAATCATCCTAAACAGAAATCTAAGAAATCCTAGCTCGACAATAAATAGGATTTCTCACGCCCTCAAAATTTTTTTCATGGATAATTTATTTTTTGGATATCCCTTATCAGAAAAATAAATCATGCGTTACAATAAAATTTTATTCTTATTGAGTGATTATGAAAATTAGCGGTTTCACTTTTATTCGTAACGGCACATTATTAGGTTATCCCTATATTGAAAGTCTGCGTTCTTTGTTACCATTGTGTGATGAAGTGGTCGTCGCAATTGGGGCGGGGCAAGATGATACGTTGGAACGTATTCAAGCGATTGGCGATCCAAAAATACGTGTGATTGAGACGACTTGGAATGAATCCATGCGGGATAGGGGTTATGTTTATGCCCAACAAAAAATGATTGCACAATTTAATTGTACCGGCGATTGGGCTTTTTATTTGGAAGGCGATGAAATTTTACATGAACAAGATATTCCGATTTTAAGAGCCACTTTACAAAAACATCTTGATAATCCCAAAGTCGAAGCATTGGTATTTGATTATTATCATTTTTATGGTTCACCGACTATGATTGCGATAAGTCCAGGCTGGTATCGTCGTGCGCCACGTATTATACGCAATACTTTTCGGAGTTATGCCGGTGGTGGACTCTATTTTGTGGTACTGCATAAAAATAAGCGAGGACGTTATCCTTATGCCGCTTTAGCGGGTGTACCAATTTATCATTATGGACATGTTCGGCAAACGGCGAAAATGAACGAAAAAATCCAACAAGTCAGTCAATATTGGCAACATGCACCGCAACAATTTGATACTTATGGCAATATTGATCCACAAGCGTTGGCAGAATTTAAGGGAACGCATCCGGCAGTGGTGCAAAAGTGGTTAGCTGAAGAGGCGATTCATGATTTAGTTCTCAATCCCAACTATCAACCTTCTCGACGTGAACGTCGCCATCGCTTGATGATGCGTCTGGAACGGTGGTTTGGATTAGAATTAAGTAAAAAACATTATAAGTTGATTAAAGTATAAAAGGTGTGATCTTTTTGTAGGGTGGGCAACGTCTTTTTGTTGCCCACCATTTTAGGGACAAGGCAGTAAATAAAATACGTGTTTTGAAATGGTTCGATAAGCTCATGATTCAACAGGTTCATCAACCGTCAACCATAGAGATTGCTACAAATAGTATTTCTTTAAGAAATACTATTTGTTAAAAAAATGTTATTTATTAAGAGTGCGTAAGTTATTTTCTGCAACGTCCCTTAGACTTGAAAAATTTGATGAATAGCATGAGTTAAAATATATGTCCCAGTATTTATCTACCGCATCCCTTTCTCCTTTTTCCTTTCTAAAATCATGACAATATTTTTTGAGTCCACACGACGTACATTAGCTATCTTAATTGGTTTTTTTATTCCTATTTCTACTGCCTTAACTAATATTCTTTGTCCTTTGGTACTATTACTTATATTGGCAGAAGCACAATATAAACAAAGGTTTAATTTATTACGCCAACATCCTGTCGCTGTCGTAGCGACATTGCTGTTTGCCTTTATATTATTCGGTATTTTTTATAGTGCCGTGTCTTGGGTTGAAGCAATAAAGATGGTGGATAAATATCGAGAATTTCTCTATATCTCTTTATTTATTCTCATATTTCGTGATAATAAAAGTCGCGTCTGGGGTTTATATGCTTTTTTGAGCGCGATGGGCATCACGCTTTTTTTGTCCTATCTCATGGCGATCACCGGCTGGCAGATTGGTAAAGGAGAACCCCAAAATGCGTTTGTTTTTAAAGACTATATCACGCAAAGCATTTTGATGGCATTAGCCGTTTATTTTGTGGCAGTGCAAGGTTGGCATGAACGTCGGTGGTTATGGCTACGTGGTATCGTCATATTGTTAGCCATCTACAATATTATTTTTTTGAGCGAGGGACGTAGCGGTTATTTGGTATTATTTTGTCTTATCCTCTTATTTTCCTATCAAATTTATCATATTCGCGGATTAATTATTGGCACTATCCTGTTAACGATTCTTAGCGTTTTGGCTTATGAATCTTCAGACGTGCTACAGCAAAGAGTAGATAGAATTTCTGAAGGAGTAGAAAATTATCAGCAAGGAAAAATTATGACATCTGTTGAATTGCGCCTAGAATTTTACCGTAATAGCCTGGCTATTTTTGCACAAAAGCCGATTTTCGGGCATGGCTCTGGGAGTTTTTCGGATGAATATCAGAAATTGGCAGAAAAGCAAGCTATTACGATGACTACGAATCCGCATAATGAATATTTAATGATAGCGGTGCAATGGGGATTGGTTGGCGTTGCACTGTTTTTATATTTGCTTTATGTGATGTGGCGAACAGCAATTCATCATCTAACAAAACCACAAAAGCATCAGGCACAAGGACTGATCGTGACAATATTGGTGGGTGGTTTGGTGAATTCTTTATGGTTGGATAATACGGAAGGGCATATTTTTGCTTATCTTATTGGGATATTTTATGGCGGATTACACGTAACCTCGGCCCAAACTACATTTTTTCACTCAAGCGCAGTATCATGGATTTCAACTTATCGAAAACCAGTGATGGCTTCCTCTATTATTATGCTTATCTTGGCATTGATAAGTTATCGTGCCTTTATCGTGCTTTCAGATAATAGTATTGATGAGTCGGTGGCGTTGACGATGAAAGAGGCTATCACAATGAACAATTGGCATTCAGAATCGTCTAATGAAAACAGCAATTTAACGGCAATGGGGTTTGTTGATACTCAAAGAATCACTACAGTGATTAATACACAATTTCAATCAAGCCTTAAAACGGATAATAGTAGCGATAAACCACTGACCGTAAAAGTGATGGAAAATGTTACCATCTCGACTCATATTCAAATTGATCCGCGTCACATTGGTCAAAAAGCGCGTTTTATTTTTATAGCGGCTTATTATCCACCTAATGATGCGCCAGCACTATTGTTTCAACGCAGTGGCGAGGTTTGGGAGGCTTTCGAGGTTAATCAATTAAAAGCCGCGCAATCTTATTCCCAACTACCTGAAAATATTGATTTATTGATTTATCAGGGGCCAGTAGTCGTTACCGCCGGGCCAGTGCGTATTTTTGTGGCTTATGTACTTGAAAATAATATGCTAGTTTTAAATGCTCAACCGCTACAATTTGTTGTTGATAATTAACGCGAGGCTCCATTTTTTTAACTATCTGATTTCATTGGCTGATATTTTTGGTGGATACGCGACTGCTTTATCCATCCTACCTAAAAATCAATCGGTTATAACTAAAGGTTGGCATCGCGTTAATTAAATTTCTAAAGCGTTAGCTTTGGGTTTTGGAGTCCAAAGCAAAGCGAAAGCTTTGTTATTATTGGAGTTCAAAGCATTAGCTTTGGTATTTAAACAAATATTACTCACTATTGAGTTAGCTTGATATTCATTTTGACAATTAAACTTATGCTCAAAATACTTTTTTCAATAATTTTAATAAAACTTCTATTAGCCGTTTTAATTATTTTCTTTGTAAAAACGACAGTTCGAAATACTACAAAGAAAAAAACCAAAGCTAACGCTTCTAAAAAATCAAAACCCCAAAGCTAACGCTTTGGACTCCAAAAAACAAAGCTAAAGCTTTGGACTCCAAAAAACAAAGCTAAAGCTTTGGACTCCAAAAAATCAAAGCTAAAGCTTTGGGCTTGTCTTATTTTTCTAATGTTGAGGTAAGCACTTTTATTCGTTCTTTCGTCATTTTAGCCTTTTCTTCAAGCCTGATTATTGGTTTGGTTTGTTCGTCAACCATATCCACAAAAAATGCTAAATGGTTATCCCGAAATTGTTGCCATGCGTGATGGGCTGTTTCTAACTTTTGTTGGCTTTCAGCATTTTGTTTTACATATAACTTTTTATAAACTATTTCAAGTTCATTTTCCAAGGCTACCATTTTTTGTTCCGCTGCAAGACGTTTACAAGACAATTGCTTGGCAACATCTTTTGGTGCGTCACATTCCGTTTCCTTGATAAATTCTGCTAAAAAATTAGCATCATAGATTTCTAATGCCGCTGTTAAATTCTGAAAAAATTCTTTTTCTGTGCCATCTGTGATGCGCCTAATCCAAAACAACATGGCTTCTTTGATGGTAGACTCAGTAAACCCTTGTTCATACAAGCCGGCAAAATGCGTGTATTCATAACCATAACCGCTTGGAATACCTTCCGTTTTTAAAAATCTCAGATAAGTTTGTTGTTCTCTTACCACATATAAGGGATTAGCAAACAAACGTTCATGAACGATGTAATAGGTTTGAGCAACCGGTTTGACAGAGCGGTTGTAGAAAAATTTAAAGAGTTCTTTGAAAGCCGGCGTTGTTGTGAGTGGAAGAAGGCTTTCACGTAGCCAAATAACAAAATCTTTGTTGTAATAACCAAAGCTGTATGGGTTATTAAGTTCAAGAGCCTTTTCAGTGTGTGGGCCCTGAACAAAGATAGGAAGGGCTGAAATGGTTTGGAGTTTTTCATAGTCCAAATACATTTGTGCAGAGCAATAAAATTCAGTCGCTTCAGAATAGTAATAGCCTGGGCATTGAGCTTCAACTGGTTCTGAGTTTTGCCACCATTCAATAAGGGGGGCAGTGCTATCTTCTACTGCATGAGCCGTTGGTATTAATAAGAAAAGTGTTAGACAAATATATTTTGTCAGTGTTTTAAACATGGTCTTTTGCCTATAGTGATCCTAAATCCACACCTTGTCTTCTCTCCTAATTCCAAAGGAAAGAGGAACAACCGGGTGGTGAAAATTGTTAATTGTTAATAAAAAAAGCATCAACAACTTTATTGTGTTTCATAAGGTGGAATAAAAATGGGAGCAACTTTTAATTCAATAAAGAACCTAATTTTCACCACTCCAGGAACAACCTGTTAATATTCTTGCAAGAATTTCTAAAATATTTCTATTATTCAACATCAGAGATTTTTGTCAATTTTTAATTTTTAGTGGTAATGTCCAAAATAAATTTTGGACTCCAAAAAATCTAAAACCACTACCATTTATAATTTTGGTGTCTTTGATTTTTTTGGTATAGTTGTCATTAAGGCAAAGGTTGAGGCGAACAAAAACTTTTGCCTTGATAGGAAAACTTTGTTGGGTGAGAAAACCCTTGAGGGTTTGGACCGCTATTTATCGGGATAAATAATGGACAAAGCTGTCAATATACTGCAAACGGCTTAGATTTTAACTTTTTTGGTTTCGGAAAATCGCTTCGTTCATTCCCGAAACAACGGTTCCAAAAAATTCAAAATTCACCGTTTATAGTATAAAATACGTGGTTTGAAATTTTAAATATTACAAATCAAAAGGTTAGGAACATTTCTTGCTTAAATAAAATCTTATTTTTCAAAAGGTTAATCCTTACAGAAATTTTGTAGATTTACTCTTAAAATAATGCAGTATAATATCAGTCAAGTGAAATATATCAATTATTTTATAATTTATAATTTATATTTTTGACTTGGCCCTTATCACTCAGTTTTTATATTAGACATCTTTCCTATTAAATCGAATTATATTTTAAAATCAATTATTTATAGAATATCGTGATTTTTATAAATCATTGAATTTTAATGAATTACTGTTATTTAGGAAAGATGTCTATTGTTAAGGATAAAATTAATAAGGATAAAATTAATGATGAAACAACGTAAAGCTTATTCGATTACACTAGGCGCGTTGTTGTTAGCCGGAGCAACAGTAGTACCGGCCCAACAACAACCACAAAATGGCGTTTATTTTGCCCCATCTGTGGGCTACTACTTCTTTGATTCAGACGAAGACCGCAGCAATAATGCTGAAGATGGTCTTCTTTATGGGTTAAGCATTGGTTATCAAATTAACAAGAACTTTGCCATAGAAGCTAACTATTCTGGCGTGGACTCTGAGGTTGATGATTCAAAGTTCGATCTGGATGGAGAACTTCGGAATCCTGGCGATGATACCACGGTTGAATTGATGCGCTTAGATGGCATCTTTAATTTGGATTTGTCCAGTCCTTGGTCACCATACCTTGCCGTTGGTTACACCAGATTACAGCAAGACCCTGGTTTTAATGAAGAAAATGGCGAAGAAGAAGACATGATGGACTTGGGATTTGGTATTAAACAAAATATCACCAACGCCCTTTCATGGAAAGCCGATGTCCGTGGTTATCATAACTTCGATAATGAAGACACTGACTATGGTGTTCAACTAGGTATCGCCTACCTCTTTGGTGCTACGCCACCACCAGTCGTGGTTGCGCCTAATGTAGTGGAACCACCAGCATCAAAACCCCTCGATCCTTGCTCATTGGATGATGACAACGATGGTGTCAATAACTGTGACGATATGTGTGCAGGTACACCTTTTGGTTCCCAAATCGAAACCACCGGTTGTCGTATTTTGGAAGTGCCAGAAGAAATTACTTTGACCGTGCTGTTTGACACTAATAAATCCATGGTCAAATCAGAGTATTACGCTGAAATACAGCAAGTATCTGATTTTATGGCTAAATATCCTAGCACGAGTACAGAAATTCAAGGACACACCGATAGCTCGGGAAGCGATGACTACAATCTGAACTTGTCCCAACAGCGATCCGATGCAGTACTTGAGGTACTGATTAGTCAATTTAATATTAGTCCTTCACGTTTGATAGCGGTTGGTTATGGTGAATCGCAACCAATTACTGATAACTCAACCAGAGAGGGTCGTCAACAGAATCGCCGCGTTGTTGCACGCATTGAAACGGTTGTTAAACAAATAGAAGGGAGATAAGTCATAATAGGATAACTCGCAAATAATAAAATACCCGTTTTAATTCCTGATATTGAAGTTGGACACGATGTTTCGTTGGTATATTATTTCTTGCGAGTTGCCTATAGTGTACACGGGCACAAATTAAACTTTTTTAGGGTGAGCTTTTGTAGGGTGGGCAAAGTTTTTTTCTTGCCCACCAGTCTCATGAGAAAAGTTAAGTTTGTGCCCGTGTCGAGTATAGGTTAAAAATCAATAATGATCAGAACAACTTAAAAAATAGGTTTTTATTTTAGGCAATAAATATTCTGATCATTATTGGTGAAAAATACTATTTCTTTAAAGAATAGTATTTTGAGAAAGGTGAAAAATATCTATTATATACAAATACTTTTTTCCTCAAAACCCATCTAAAATAAATCCAAACTAAATTTTGGACTCCGTAAAAAACCATCCAAAATCCATCCAAACTAAATTTTGGACTCCAGATACGGAGTTCAAACTTTAATTTGGATTGGAGTCCAAAATTTAATCATGACTTTGGAAGAATTTCAAACCTCTCTATCTCAAAACCTCCCCCCTAATGGAATAAGTACCGCCCTTCAAGCATTATGGCAGGATGCAAACGGTCAATGGGATATCGCTCATCAATTGGCACAATCCGTCAGTGACTCAACGGGTGCTTGGGTTCATGCTTATTTACATCGTAAAGAAGGTGATCTTTCCAATGCCGCCTATTGGTACTCTCGTGCCAGCAAAACCATGCCAAATATCACGTTAGAAGAAGAATGGGCATTAATTGCACAAGCGTTAATATAGCGTTTTTAACAAACGTAGCAGAGCATTGTCAATATACTATTTCTTTAAGAAATAGCTTATGTAGAAATTTCTATTTCAAACAACCGACGTATTTCACGTATGTATGTTATTTACTGCCATCCCTATCTCACCGAGAGAAAGTTCCTTCGTTTTTGGGAGCAACCTATGAAAAATATCAATGAATAATGGGCAGAGTATTATGAACATTGAATTTGTAGAGCAAAAAATTGATGTAATTTTTAGCATCAATGAGAAATACTATCGTGTTTCTTATGAACGTCAGGAACTAGAATCAGATTGGGTAGTACGTTTGATTGATGTGAGTCTGAATGAAACTGTCTATCATCAAACATTAGGCGCAATTGTTACGCCTGATGTTCAATTAGCCACAGATATTGTTAAAACGTATATTTCACGCAGATAAACCAATTTTTCTTTCAAAATAAATTGATTATATGGTTTTATAGCACTTCTCTTGAAGTGATAAATTTTATTGAATAAAAAAATAGATTTCTAAGCGAAGCTCGAAACAAAGTAATAGAACCACTCACCAACTGCTCACCAACCTAACTTCCAAAACTTGAATATTCAAAAAAACCTGGCAGATTTTTAAAACCTGCTAGGTTTAATATCAGGTTCCTCATTCCTAACTTGCATTCAAAGATATCCTCTTTGAACGCAAGTGATTTATGATAACCGCGCCTCTTCCCTCCTTAATTCATCAGCAAGCTTTTTCTGGTTCCAACGCTCCTGCGTTGGAATCCATCTGTGACGCTCCGCGTCACACCTTTTTTCAAAATGACAAAGTCTATATAACTCATTTAGGATTGCTATAACTGCTCCTCTTCCCTCCTTAATTCATCAGCAAGCTTTTTCTGGTTCCAACGCTCCTGCGTTGGAATCCATCTGTGACGCTCCGCGTCACACCTTTTTTCAAAATGACAAAGTCTATATAACTCATTTAGGATTGCTATAACCGCTCCTCTTCCCTCCTTAATTCATCAGCAAGCTTAAGCGGAATTTCAGCATTTGTAGTTGAATTTCCGCAATGAGTCAATTTTCTGCTTTATTTTCAAAACATTAAACTAATAGAAAGCGCATGATACGATGAATCTATGCTGAGGTTCAGCACCTTTATTGCTATCTCTAATGCCGATAAAAAATACATTATTTTCATTATTTTTCAATAAGTTATTAAAACTTAATTCGGTTGGCACACAAGATGCTATATTAAAACTAAACATTTTCAATATGAATAATCCGACATTCCGCACAAATTTTCTCTGATCAAATAATTTTAAATTCATTCTTTTTAGAATCAAGGAGTCAAATATCATGAAAAAACAAGATTATTCATTCAATCGGTTTAATCATATTTTGTTGGTTATTGCATGGGTTATCACCACTCTATGTTTATCTATCCTGTTTATCAATGTACAAGCAGCAAACAATGAATGTATGATTAATTTGGACAATAATACGCATACTTGTGAAAATATATCGGCTATCACTTTCGTCAGTCAACCCAATAACCATCAAACTGTAGCGAAAATATCTTTGGAGCCAGTCCTTGGGTATACGAAAGTCATTTTTGATGTGACTTATGGTAGCGAACCCACAGACTGGACGATCAACATCGGTGATTCCGCTTCTAACAATGGTTGGGCTGGAGATGGTGCTGATCAAAGCAATGATGCTGAGATGCAAATTAAGGGAAAGACTTTAGCGGTTTATGGCAATGATTACATTCCTTCTTATGAAACTACTGATGGTACTCGTCATATACTGAGCGTTCCAGAATTT
>Ga0233403_10000010_pt1 | contig 69005 bp, 51 predicted proteins | sample Na_oxic_1_MG_FD_179866 | JGI IMG/M metagenome (GOLD analysis project Ga0233403, IMG submission 179866) | Seawater microbial communities from Saanich Inlet, British Columbia, Canada - Na_oxic_1_MG | ecosystem: Environmental > Aquatic > Marine > Inlet | place: Canada: British Columbia | collected...
CTTATTCGCCATAAGCGGCAAAAAATATGTCTATTTTTTTTATTGCTCAAACACCGCGAGCCGGTGAAAAAAACCATTGTTTGGTAGTACCATGTCATTTACCAGTTTCTGAGCGGGAAATTTTTGCTCGCATAAATGCTGCGATTTATCAACCGATTGGCAAAGATTATATGGCTGTTAGTCAGGTGGTAGAACAAACGGCAAGCACTCGCCAGGGCCATGAAATTTTGGTTTTGGTTGGACTGAATGTGAATCAACTTTCTAGTAAACAACGTGAAGAAGTTTGTTTAAAACTTAAACATTATTTATCTGAATTTGAAACGTTAGTGACAAAAAAAATTGATTGGTATCAAGAAAATAGTAATTTGTTGGTGTATCGTCCAGAATTAGAGTTATGGGGACAAGATACATTTTTTAATGATTTACCTAAAAAACGAAACAGCAAGCTAAAAAAGTGGTTCAGACGGGAAAAAAACGATTGTGAGAAACAACATTTCAAATATTCTACTGGTCAATCCAATCATAAAAGACATTATAAGTATAAAATTTTAATCGTTTTAATTATTATTTTTGCGTTCATGAGTCTGTTTAATTTAAAAACGTGTACACCGCAAAAAATACCTTGGAATCGAATGATTATTTTAGAGAATTTATAGCGTTTATAGCGTTTAAAATAATTAATAATTTCAATAAGATTAAATGTTTTTCATCTGCCCACTGCTTAAATTTAGACTTTTATGTTCCGTTATGTTTCGTTCATTATCGAAGCGATTTCCCGAAACAATGAAAAAGTTCAAAATTCACCCTTTCATTAAAGTCAAAATCTAAAGCGAACTACAGGGATTGTTTATAAGAAAGGATTAAAGCAAACGTAGGGTGCGTCCTTTGTCCCATTGAATTAGGATTGCACGCACCCTATTTTTTATGGAATTGTCTGAATCAGAATTGAAAGACATTTGATAATTTTCAGAATAAAATCAAAAAAATATTATGGCTTTAATTCTGTTAATTCTAAAATTTTGTAAATTCTGATTCAGACAACAAGGTACGTGGGATGCAATCCTACGCCTACTGATAATTGATAACTGAAAAAATGGAGACACTTTATGCAACCAGTATTTGCAGACTACGTTGCCAGTATTGCTGACTTTAAACAAAATACGGATAGCGTTTTAAAACAAGCCCAAACAGCGACAGTGGTTATTTTGGCGCATGATAAACCTTCAACTTATCTTATTCCGGCGGCAGATTATGAAGACTTATTGGAACGTTTGGAAGATTACGAATTGGGTTTATTGGTAAAAGAGAGAACGGCGGAAAAATCGCAAGCGATTGAGGTATCTATTGATGACTTATCAGCTGAAATTTTTGCCCAGTGCGTTAGAAGAATGGGAAGAGCTTAATAATAACATTAAGCCGTTATTTAAGAAGAAATTACAAGAACGCATAGAAAATCCTCATGTTCCAGCGGGCCGCTTACGAGGATTTGAAAATCACTACAAAATAAAACTGAGAAAAGCGGGATTTCGCCTCGTTTATGAAGTTTTAGATGATGAACAGAGTGTATTGGTGATCGCGGTGGGAAAAAGAGAAGATAATCTAGTTTATCGGCAAGCACAAAAACGTTCAAAGGGACATAAATAAAGATAATGACAGACAGAAAAAAAACCTTGGTGATTTCACCAAGAGGTTCTTTTTTAATTTAATCGTCTGAATCAGAATTTACCGAATTTTAGGATTTTCAGAATAGTTGTTTTGATTTCATTCTGTCAATTCTTTAATTTTGTAAATTCTGATTCAGGAAGGGGCAAAGGACGCACCCTACACTTGCTCACATTGCACCACTATCACAATGGGAAATTATCCGAATGGAAAAACGTAGTCGAACTTATGATCTTGATGGTATTAAAGAAGCCTTTAAAACCGTTGAAGAATTACGAATGACTCGTACTGCTAGACGAACTATTGTTGGACTTGGTTTTAGTTTGGAAAATGTCGTTAATATCATCCAATCACTCACTTATCAGAATTTCTATAAATCTATGACTACTTATGCAGATCATAAAGTTTGGCAAGATGTTTACCATTTTCAATTCAATATGGTGAATTTATACATTAAATTTATGATGGATGATGAAGGTCATTTAATCGTTTCATTCAAAGAGAGGTAAGAAGATATGAAAAAAGAGTGCCCTTTCTGCAAAACCGGTTTTTTAGAACGAAACACAATTAAAGAGATGTACACCTATAAAGGACATAGCATTGAAATTGAACAACCGGGAGAATTTTGTAACGTTTGTGATGAAGGTATACTTAATAGTGCTGATCTCAATGCGACCGAAAAACAGATTCGAGATTTTCAAGCGAAGATAGATGGATTATTGACTGCTAGTGAAATTAGGAAAGTGCGTCAAAAGTTGAAATTGTCCCAAAAACAGGTAGCTGAAATTTGTGGAAATGATCCGAATACGTTCAGTCGTTATGAACGCGGCGAGGAAATTCCTCAACGTTCTGTTAGCAATTTATTAATGATACTCAACAATCATCCAGAATTGTTGTTGGAATTAATTCCTAAAGGACATGAAGCCATGTATGGGGCTGCTAAAGTTTTTGTTAATGATAATTGATAAAATGAATTAAGAAAAATACTCTTGAGTGAAATTCATTTTTTGGGATAGGGTAGCAAAATAATTAAAGAAAACTGAAAACTGATAACTGATAACTGATAACTGATAACTGATAACTGATCACTGAAAAAATGAACAGCAAAGCCCTTTATTTACGTTTATTACGCTACGTCGTTCCCTATTGGCGCATTTTTACATTAGCCATTTTAGCCATGATCATCATGGCGATTACTGATCCAGTGTTAGCTGCCTTAATTCAACCCTTATTGGATGGCGGTTTTGTCGAAAAAGACCCTACCATGATGAAATTAATGCCCATCTTTTTGGTTACTTTAATATTAGTCAAAGGATTAGCGATGTTAGCCAGTACGGTGGGTATGACCTGGATTGCCTCGCATTTAGTGATGGACTTACGCGCCGGAATGTTTAACAAAATTCTCACCTTACCAACCAGCGAATTTGATAAAACTTCTTCTGGCGTATTGCTCTCAAAAGTCACTTATGATGTCAGTCGGGTGATGGCTGCCGCTACCGATGTTTTACTTATTATTGTACGTGACAGTTTAGCCGTCGTCGGTTTATTAGCCTGGATGTTTTATCTCAATTGGCAATTATCGTTAATCGTTTTTTCTATCGTGCCAGTCATGATTATCGTTATCCGCATCGTCAGCAAAAAGTTGCGCGGCATAAATACTTCCATACAAAACGCAATGGGCGAAATGACGCGCGTACTTGAAGAAGCCATCGTTGGCAATAAACTGGTAAAAGTCTTTGGCGGACAACGCTATGAACAAAATCGTTTTCATACCGCCAGCAATCAAGTACGACAATTAGAAGTCAAGACTCAAATGACTTCAGGATTAAGTGTTTTTATTGTGCAAGTGTTAACCGCTTCTGCTTTAGGCGTGATCATTTATATTGCCGCTTTGCAATCCACCACCAATAGTATTACGGTAGGCGGATTTGTGTCTTTATTTACCGCAATGGGCATGTTGTTTGCGCCAGTGAAACGCTTAACCAAAGTCAATGATAAATTACAGCAAGGATTAGCTGCCGCACAAAGTGTATTTCAATTAATAGATAAAACGTCAGAGCGTGATGTTGAAGGGTTAAAAATCCCTCAAAGTCCTCCTTCCCCAACAAATAGTTCCTTATCCCTCTGGGAGAAGGCCCCTCTATCCGGCAAAATCACTTTTCAGCAACTTCATTTTGCTTATGAAGGACAAACCACGCCGGCTTTGCACGATATTTCTCTCACCATTCAGCCTGGAGAAACGATTGCATTGGTTGGAGCTTCTGGCAGTGGCAAAACCACCTTAGCGAATTTAATTCCTCATTTTTATCAAATCACTGATGGACAATTATTCATTGATGATATTAATATTAATGAGTTACCTTTAGAAATACTTCGTGCCAACATTGCCCTCGTCAGTCAAGAAGTGGTGCTATTTAATGATACCGTTGCTGCTAATATTGCTTATGGTGCGATGGCAAATGCCTCGCATGAAGAAATTATCTTGGCAGCAAAATCTGCGTATGCGATGGAATTTATTGCCCAAATGTCAAACGGATTAGATACAATCATTGGTGAAAGAGGCGTTAAATTATCTGGCGGGCAACGTCAACGTCTTGCGATTGCACGCGCATTATTAAAAGATGCACCGATTCTGATTTTTGATGAAGCGACTTCTGCATTAGACACACAATCTGAATATCAAGTTCAACAATCGCTAGAACAATTGAAACAAGGACGCACAACATTGATTATTGCCCATCGTTTATCCACGATTGCAAAAGCGGATCGTATTGTAGTCATGGAAAAGGGCCGTATGGTAGAAGTAGGACAACACTATGAATTAATAGAAAAAAATGGCACTTACGCGAAATTGTATCAAGGATAGCGTTTTTGCGTTCATTGCGTTTGTGCGTTTGTTGCGTTCATTGCGTTTGTTGCGTTTTTGCGTTCATTGCGTTTGCGAATTGATTGAGATGGAGGTGAAAATTTAGCCATCATGATCCAAGGAGCAAAGTTATTTTTGAGATTTAAGGAAGTCAAACCTTATTCCCTAAACGCAATGAACGCAAAAACGCAACAAACGCAACAAACGCAATTAACGAAAATGGAACTTATGCTATGAATATCACTAAACGCAAACCTTTTACCCCCGGTGAAATTCTATCGGAAGAATTTATGCAACCGCTAAACCTAACACCAGAACAACTGGCTAAAAGAATCGGTGTGTCGGTACAAACGATTAATGAGATTATGAATAATCAAGGGACCATTACACCAGATATCGCCCTTCGCTTGAGCCGACTGTTTGGTACCAGTGTCGAATATTGGTCAAATATGCAATTAAAAATTGATTTGTGGCACATGATGAATGACAAAGAAAAATATCAAGAATATCAATTTATTCAAAAAATTGAATGGCAAGAGGCGGTAATATAAACTTTTCCAACATCATCCAAACTATTGAATTTTTAAGAATTCACGAAAACAACGAATACCCCAAATCCATTGATTGGACATTCCATAACGAAGTTGCGAAAGACATAAAAAAACCATTGGGATTTGTCACCAAGAGGTGCTTTTTTAATTTAATCGTCTGAATCAGAAACGCAGTAACGAGCGTTGCGAGAGCAAGAGGAGTTAAGGGAAATTTGACATTAACGAGGTAACTATAATGCAAGCCATTGAATTTAATTATTAATCCTATGAAGGCGTGATTAACATTCCAGAACAATACCAAGATTAGTTTAAAAAATCTTTCAAAGTCATTTTGCTGGCACAAGAACCACAACATAATCTCGAACCGGGCAGTCAAAAATCTCGTCGTTATTCCTAAAGGCGCGGGCTATTATCATAGCGGACGTTCCGATATTTCCAAACGGACTGAAGAAATCCTATTCCAAAAGATAGAGGAAAAAAAATGACTGTCATTGGTGATACTGGAGCGTTGTTTGCGACATAACATAGAATTATTTAAATAAATCTCTTAATTTTTGTTTTAATTTATCAAAATTTTGATGTGAAAAATCATAAGGTTTATTAGGGTATGCGATTTTATAGATTTGATTTAAAATACTTTTATGATTGTCTTTTGATTTAAATTCTGAACAAGACAAAAAATCCTGTATACAGTTTTTATGTTGGGGAGGGATGCTCGAAAGTATTAATGATTCTAAATATCCCTCTTTCGTTTTAGGATCACAAACAATATAAATATCTGAATAATCTTTAAATCCTAATTCAGCAATGATATTTTTTAACGCATTTTCGGTATTTTGATAGCCACCGTATTTTTTATCATTCTGTTCATAATCGGCATCAACAACAAACAACAGTTTATTAATTTCTTCGTTTTCAATACTCTTTTTGAGATTTTTATAACTGGGATGTTCTGATTTAAAAAAATTACTTTTGGAATTCATAGCATAAAATTCGACTTTATCACTGTCTAACTCTAATTCTTGGATTAAAAGTGTTAACAGTTCATTATCATGAGTTTTTTTGGCATTTCCTTCATGCAAGATTGCAACTTTTACCATCCTCTGACCTCATGGTTTTGTTCCAGACTATTTTCTAATAACTCAAAGTCATAAACGCTAGCAGAAATTTGACCATTTTTTAATCGGGTCAATTTTGCGTAAGAAACATTTTTATACGCCATTTTTTTAGACACCTTATAAAAAGACTCAAGACACTCTTTTGAATGCGTTGTTGCAAAAACTTGGCAATTGAGTTCTTCGGCAAGCGTTAAAATAATCTGCCATAACCTATCTAGCTGAGTATAGTGAATGCCATTTTCAATTTCATCTAAAAATAAACAGCTATCTTGAGAAACGAGGAGGGCCGAAATGATAGCAACATATCTTTTTAAGCCATGTCCCAATTCAGCGATATCTTCAAATTGTTGTCTGCTGTCTAAGAAAACTTTGGGTAAATTCTTGATAATTTCAAATTCTAATATATTCGAGTCAAATTCATTAATATATTGATTTAATTCATCTCTTTTTCGATTTTCTTTAATATGATCATATAAACTAATCATTAAATCATTGTCAATTTGACAACTGGAAATAAAATTTTTAGAGAAGTTTTTTTTGTCAGACAACATCTCTTCAAATAAATGAGAATTTGTTAATGAGGTATTGATTTCAAAATCATTGATAGAAACCTTTACTTCTAAATTGTTTGTCTCTATATTTAATTTCACCGACTTATCATGACTCTTAATAAACAACCGATTAAATTTTCTAAGCAGGGCAAAAGCCGTCTGTAAATCATAAGAAGCATTGTTATGTAGATGCCTGAATTCTCTGACTAAAGTTATGGAATTAACCATATTTACAAATGCTTTAAGTACATTATTACTATTTTTATTCTGTTCATATATCCAACACGCCTCCATTAAAGCCGTTTTTCCAACATTATTCTTTCCAACAATCAGATTAACTCTTTTAAATCCATTCGCTTTAAAATTTTCAAAACACTTGAAATTGTTAATTTCAATTTCAGTTATCAAGTCTTCATTCATTTTAATCATCCCGTTCATAATTTAGTTGCTTAAAAATTTAATTTTTACCATTGTTGTTTTGAGGTGAAATAGCAATCCAAATTCCAAAATATTGATTCTAACATAATTCGTTTTCAAAACTGATAAGGTTTCGCACGAACTCTTATTGGCTCAACTTGAACCGTACATACTCAATAAAGTTGTGATGGCAAATATTTAACAAGAATGATCTAGTTTGGGGGGAATTATCGGATCGTTATGGGTGGGATTTGTTTGGGTGGCAGTTGTTGCCATTGATAGGAGCGTTGGATTTGCTGGATGCCCATAAGGAATGGGACTTTAATAACTTCCAAAACTTTTAAACCAAACCTGACAGATTTTCAAAACCTGTCAGGTTTAGTTCGATAACATAAGGACAAAACATGATGACAAATATAAATCAACTACAGGAACAAGCCAAACAGGGAGATGTCCAAGCACAAAATCATCTCGGATTGCTATACCTAAATGGTGACAATATCACTCAAGATTTTTCTAAAGCCTGGTATTGGTTCAACGAAGCCGCGAAAAAAGGATTTGAAGAAGCGCGACTTAATTTAGGTAAAATGTACCGTGAAGGACTCATCCAAGACTATACCGACGATATGTCAAAAGCAAAAACGAATCTAGCGAAAACCCTTTTCAAACTTAGACGACAAGCACTTGCTGAGGGAATGCCTTTATTAACGGTAGATGAGATCAATGACAAAGTTCGTCAAATACGAGGGGGTAGTTCAATATGAGCCTAAAAATCATAAGAACATACCTTGACACGGGTGTTCTTATCAGGGCATTTCAAGTCGGTGCAAAAAACGAGGATCGGGCTTCAGATATCATCAATGATTCTAACCGAGAGTTTATTGTCAGTGATATTTTAAAACTTGAATTAATTCCCAAAGCAACTTTCCACAAACAAAAGGATGAAGTCGCTTTTTATGAAGCCTTTTTTGAAAATGCCATTTTATCTGTTGAAATCAGTCCGGCTTTAATTGCTAAAGCCATAGATTTAGCAAGCGAATACGACTTAGCACCGTGTGATGCTCTTCACCTCAGTGCCGCTATCGAAGCGCAAGCCGATGAATTTATAACCACCGAAAAACCGACAAAACCATTTTTTCAAGTACCAAAATTGGATTTTCAGATAATTTCTCTTTATGTGCCACCCTCTAAACACTGATAACTGATAACTGATAACTGCTAACTGCTACACTGAAAAAACACTATTGACTCTTAATATAAGAATTTAGTAATATATTGTTGCTCTAAAATGAGACTTAATAATAAACCCAACTTTTTTATTGACTAATACACAAGATAAGGAGATTTCTCATGAAAAAATTCTTAACTTTGTTGGCTGCTATTCTAATTGTTGGAAGCGCAATGTTCATACCCACACAAAATGCAGAAGCATTTTGGGGCAATATGATGCCTTGGAATTGGGGTAATGGTTGGGGTGGTTATCCCTATTATGGCGGTTATCCCTATTATGGCGGTTATCCCTATTACGGCGGTTATCCCTATTATGGTGGTTATCCTTATTATGGTGGTTATCCCTATTATGGTGGTTATCCCTATTATGGCGGCGGTCCTTGGAGTCGTTGGTGGTAAGCTTTTAACGATTTAATTTGAAAGTCATAATCCTCTAATTCTCTTTCTAAAAAGCCAGCAAAACGGATAAATTTTATGTTTGCTTGAGAGAGGGTTTTTTAGGATCAAAATAAAGACCTTTAAAATTTCAAAAATTTTAAAGGTCTTTTTTTTGGTCATACTATAGTGATCCCAAATAAAATAATGAAGAAAATTAGGGGGAAGGAGATTTTGGTTTTTGGAGTCCAAAGCTTTAACTTTGGTATTTCTTTGGAAGAATATTAATTTTGAGAATATCATATTCCAAAATAAATTTTGGATTCCACAAATGCCCTTTCTATCCATCTTAATTTTGGATTCCAAACAAAACGAATATTATGTGATATTGTTGAATAAGAAATTGAAAAGGAAAAATTGGTGAAGAATGGTGTGAATGGAGCGGGTGATGGGAATCGAACCCACGCTATCAGCTTGGGAAGCTGAAGTTCTACCATTGAACTACACCCGCTAGGGGAAAAGAGATGTTAATTGTAGTAAAATATTTCACCAAAGTCAAACTTATCTAAAATAAATTTTGGACTTCCAAAACGAGGAACTGGAGTCCAAACGCTGCAATGAGCGAAGCGAGATCAAATTTATTTTGGACAAATTATGGAGTCAAAAAAAAATCATGGAAATTTTTTTAAATGGTAAAACACGGAAAGTTGAAAAAACGTGTAATATTGCTAACTTACTAAAAGAATTAGCATTAGAAAATAAAAGATTAGCGGTAGAAGTCAATTTAGAAATTATCCCTCGTAGTCAATTTGATACTTATATATTCTCAAAAGGAGACAGAGTAGAAATTGTACAAGCGATTGGAGGAGGTTAGGTGATTTCTGGTAAAAAAATACCGGCTTTCATACCGGTATATTTATTGATGGAAATCGCCTTAGGAATCGGTAATCGGTAATCGGTAATCGGTTTAGCAATTATTCATTACCCATTACCCATTACCCATTACCCATTACCAAATTCCTATTCCGCTTTAAATTGCTCAAGCCGCGCTATTTCACCCGTTGCTAAATACAACATCCATTCCTCGCTATGTTCCTCAGCAATCAACCTCTCTAACGCTGACGACTTAACACGCATAATCGGCTTACCATCAGTGCTACTACGTTGCGTGACTCGCATGTCATAATAGGGATAGACTGTTAACTCAATTGGAAAAACGTGCCCACAATGGAGATGAAGGTACTCCTTATATTCCCCCCCAACACGAATGGTAACTTGTCTCTTTTTAAAACGCCACCCACGTTGAAGCATAAAGTTCTCAATTTCCTCAATATTATCAATGAAAACATGTATGTCAATGTCACTACCGCGTCGAACATGCCCGGTACTGACAGAGCCAATCAGTCTTGGATGGAATGGTTCAAGTGCATTCATTGTTTCAAGGGCAATAACACGCATCGCAAAAAGACGTTGTTGACTAAATTCACCTTCCACAAATTGAACAAATTGTCGTAATGCGTCTTGAATTTCACCATTGGAAGGCAAATCTTGTGGACGGTAGCGCATTTTCTTATCACCACCACGTCCAAAAATACGCTTAGCAGCAAGGCGTTTGGCATTGAAATATTGATCGACACCTTCTTCGTACATTAAACGAGCGGATTCACGAGCCATCAATTGACGAAGTTCAGTGGTGTGTTGTCTTCTCATCGTTTTATTTTTTAAATTTAAATTGGAACCTACCTGTTATTTTGGAATTAAAACCATTTTCGTTCAAAATGGATGTTGAACTGAAAATTAATAACAAAGTATCGGAATTAAAACAGAAAGTTAAGCGGCAATGCTGTAATATCAATTCTGGATTGAAATTCATATTAAATGGCAAAAATCCAAAATAAATAAATTTTTGGATGCCAAAATCTGGTTTCTTTTCAAAACGGGTATGAAAATATCCTATTCATTTTCATTTTCGTCCAAATTTATTTTGGAGTAGAGTCCAATAGGGATTTTGGAAGACAACTCATCCAAGTACTTTATTTTCATAATAATCGGTAGAATCACTACGATGCAAAAGAGGGGAATGATGTTTCATCAAGATGTTGATAGCTTCTGTTGGAGTCATCACCGTCGTATGTCGTGAACGCCCCTTTAAATCCCAAGCTCGTAATAAATCAAGTTCACGAAGTTGGGGCGTATTACGTAACCAACGGCGAGTGCGTTTAGGTGCAATGAGGAGGTGCAAGTGATGGCGAATAAGCCATACAATACGGGGAGACAGGAGTCCTTCTAATTCATCAGCACCAATTTGGGCATGATGGTGGGTATTGCGTTTTTTTCCAATATCATGCAATAGGGCAGCAGCCCATAGTGCCGGATCATCACACGCATGATGCGCTAATTGAAAGACTTGGAGAGAATGATAGAGAGCATCCCCTTCGGGATGATAACGTGGATGTTGACGAACCCCATCAAGGGAAGTCAACAAAAAATAAAGATGTTTTTTAAGAAATGTTGGCAGACAATGATTGTCTGTTTGGGGAATGTTAGGAATAGAGGTTTTTAATGAAGTTACATATTTCTTATCTTTCATACTAACCGGGTTTTGCCCCGGTGGGCTTAAAAATACATAAAAAAATGAAAAATCAACTCCTTGTGATGGTCAATGTTTTGATAACTAAGAATTTCAACACATTCAAGATTAATAGAGATTCAAAATCAGGAAAGTTAAAAAAAATTCTATCGCCAAAAAATACAACAAGTCACGAACTTCGTATTTTACACGATGAAAATCATAAGTCAATCGTGTTTTTTGGTCCCCACAAATACGATTTCTTTAAAGAAATCGTATTTGTTTTATGTGCGGAAATTTTAGACTCTAAATCTCCCGGCGTTTTCGTATAAAATTTGGTCGTTCTAAATAAGGAACAACTCTGAAAATGTAAGAGATGCCATTTGAGGTCGATATCCTTAAGCAAATACGATTTCTTAAAGAAATCGTATTTGTTGGTGTCCCTAAATTTCTCTTTTAATATTTTAGCCTAATAGGGCTAAAAACGCATTTTCATCAATGATTTTTATGCCTAAAATTTGCGCTTTTTCTAATTTACTGCCCGCTTTTTCTCCAGCGACGACACAAGAAGTTTTTTTGGATACACTGCCACTGACTTTCGCACCTAATGCTTCCAAACGTGCTTTTGCTTCATGACGAGTTATATTGGTTAAAGTACCGGTTAACACAAAGGTTTGTCCAGATAAAGGTTGTGTGTTAGTAGAAGTTGGTTCATTTTCAGACCAATGTATACCTATTTGTTGTAAACGCTGAATAATTTCACGATTATGTGATTGTTGAAAAAAAGTGACGATATGTTTTGCGACAATTGGCCCAATATCTTGTATTTGTTCTAAATCTGCTTCGGTAGCCGGTATGAGTTTTTCTAAGCGACCAAAAGAGTGGGCCAGTGTACGGGCCGTCGATTCGCCCACTTCACGAATGCCAAGTGCATAGAGAAATTTAGCAAAGGTAGTCGATTGACTTTTTTCAAGGGCTTTGATGATATTTTCGGCTGATTTGGGGCCCATGCGTTCTAAATTGGCCCATTGTTCATGATTAAGGGTATAAATATCAGCAATGTTTTTTACCAATTCGTTGTTTATTAACTGTTCAACCAGCTTTTCACCTAAACCGTCAATATCCATTGCTCGACGTGAAGCAAAATGTTGTATAGCTTGTTTGCGTTGTGCAGCACAATATAAACCGCCAGTACAACGGGCTACTGCTTCTCCTTCTACGCGAGTGACATCAGAATCACAAATCGGGCATTTTGTTGGCAATACAAAGGGTTGAGTATTATTGGGCCGTTTTTCTGGTAATGCGCCGACGATTTCTGGAATCACATCACCAGCACGACGCACAATCACAGTATCGCCTACCCGTATATTTTTGCGGTCAATTTCATCTTGGTTATGCAAGGTCGCATTGGTGACAGTAACACCGCCGACAGTCACTGGCGCAAGACGAGCTACCGGGGTAAGGGCCCCAGTACGCCCAACTTGTACATCAATTGCTAATACCTCGGTCAACACTTCTTGGGCTGGCAATTTATGGGCAATCGCCCAGCGAGGCGCGCGGGAAACAAACCCAAGTATTTCTTGTTGTTCAAGGCTATTGACTTTATAGACAACCCCATCAATTTCAAAAGGTAACTTCTCCCGATATAGCAATGTATTTTGGTAATATTTTAAACAGCCCTGGATATCATGAACCATTTCAATGTAAATAGAAATCGGTATACCCCATTTTTGGAGGGTATACAAAATTTTATTATGGCGATGAGGTAATTCTCCCCCTTCAACCACACCAATGGTATAAGCCAAAAAAGTCAATGAACGGGTAGCAGTCACACGAGAATCTAGTTGGCGCAAACTGCCCGCGGCGGCATTGCGTGGATTGGCAAACGTTTTTTGATTTTGTAGAGTTTGTTGTTGATTAAGTTTTTCAAAGTCTGCTTTAGACATAAATACTTCGCCACGCACTTCTAACACGCGCGGATAATCATCGCCCAATAACCGAAGCGGAATGGTTTTAATGGTTTTGACATTTTGCGTCACATCTTCACCTTGATGACCATCACCGCGAGTAGCTGCTTTAACGAGTAAGCCATTTTCATAACGCAAGCTAATAGCAAGCCCATCCAATTTAGGTTCTGCCACATATTCAACCGGTTCCCCCCCTAAGCGTTCTCGCACTCGTTTGTCAAAATCCTGAACTTCTTTATCATCAAAGGCATTGTTCAAAGAAAGCATCGGGATGGTATGAATGACTTCGGAAAATGCCGTTAATGGCTTGGCTCCCACACGTTGGGTAGGCGAATCAGCAGTAATCAATGCCGGATAATTTTCTTCAAGTGCATGTAATTCACGCATTAATTTATCATATTCACTATCAGGAATACGAGGTTCATCAAGTACATAATAATAGTAGTTATGTTTGTTGAGCGTGTCGCGTAATTGGGTAGCTTGTTGTTGAATTTGTATTGATATTGTCATGATGATCTTTTTACTGGTTTCTCATTTCCGTATTTTTTATGTTCTCTCGTTTCCTTGAGATTTGGCAGTCCCTACAAGAGTATAACCTCAAAAAGGGTGTTTTTAAAAATGACAAGGTTGTAAGTTGTAAGGACACTGCCATTAAATTAAGGAAACATCGGAATTCGTAGGGGGCAGATAAAACTTCGCTGTTCCACTGATTGATATTTTTGAAATCTCTCAAAATACCACACCATCAATGTTCAATCTCCTGATCCGTTGCCATTAAGTAAAGGGCAACTATAAAGGAGTTTATCTATGTAAAATGATAATTTTTAAGGATAAGTTTACCCAACTACAATTCTTAACTTCATGGCATTGGGGCTACGAATGTATTAAACTCAAAAACGCTGTCCTACTTATTTCCAATCTTCACCTTCTTCAGCGTCATACCTTGTTTCACAGAGTGTTTGCAATAAAGCCGGCCAATATTGACTTTGTTCCAATATCCAAGTTATCTCGTCTTGAGATAATGGTGATAGGGTATTATTCAATTGAGAGGCCTCATGTTGAGTGGATAAGGATAACGTATAATAACTTAACAATTCACGGGCTTCTTCTTCAGTGAAAGGGCCTAACTTGATTGCCTTAAAGATATTAAAAAAAGGCGAAGATTTATCCACATTCTTTGCCAATTCCACTAATTTTTCAATCGGTTGACGCGATGTAATACAAAAACCCAAGTAATTACAATTACTTCCCAAATAACGCATCGTATTACGCCAAAATGTTTGATCAAAATGCGGTGACTGTATCCCTTCCTCAATATTATCCATCATAATTACGGTTGGATGATGGATATTATCTTCAAAAATTTTAATAAAATCCCCAAATTTTTGCGGTTCTGGTATTGGTAGGTTAAGTTTCTCTAAGATAGCACGTAATAAATCCGTTGGGTTTTGTATTTGTGGGTTCTCAAAATCTACTAACACCCAATCACACGATTGTTTCAACCAATTTTTCTGCTGCCCATTCCGTAACAATTTTTCATCATATTCATGAATGAATTGGATGTAGTTCAATAGGGAAGTTTTACCACTTTGTTTGGGTCCAATCACAGCCACATGTTGTAAAGGAATATGATTCCAATGGGCAAAAATCTTTTTCAATACCTCATAACGACCAAAGAATTGCGCTGGGTGAATGATTGGGCGTGTGGTAAAAGGCACCAGGCGTTCATATTCAGACAATATAATTCCCTGCTTGTCTCTGAAGTCAGGGATTTTATAAGGACACCCTGCAAGACTCAAGAGTTTATTAGGCTCAATCGGTTTGAATTGCAATATCTCGGCTCTTAGACATAAAGCTTGTGCTTTTTTGACATGATAGATTTCAGGTTTTGAGCGTAATTCTTCTGCTTGAAGTTGTAGGATTTTTGCTTTTAACAATAAAACAGCCAGTTTTAAGTCTGGATTATTCGGCGTTAAACACAACGACTTTTCTAATGTTTCAGCTTTTATACCTAATTCTTCTATTTCAACTCGCTTTCTTTTACCACTAAACCTCTTAACTTGTAATAATCGTTGCAATTCAGATTTTAATGGCAAAACGGTGGCTGGTACCAAACTTATCCCTTCTTTTTTTAAATGATGTTTTTTGGCTAGATTTCTCGCATCGTTGCATAAATTTTGGGCAGTTTTTTGTAAAAATTCGACACAGTCAGAAAATTTTTCACAATTATTAGGACGTTTTATTTCTCCAGTTCTCCAACGAAAAATAATTGTTTTATTTATTCTGAGCTGTTCCGCTACTTCACTGTCTGTTATACCGATAATGTCCATATATTCAGCTAATAGTTCTGCAAATAAAGATTCTTTCATCTGTTTTACCGGTTGCATTGGATGCAACCATTTTACCTCTATGATTTCCAAAGTGAAAGCTTTGGTGGTTTTTTGGAATTCTCGTTGTCAACGTCCTCAAAGGAAATATATAGCAATCCTAAATGAGTTGAAAAAAGGAGTGACGCGGAGCGTCACATAAGGATTCCAACGCCGGAGCGTTGGAACCAGAAATTTTGAAAAAAGGAGTGACGCGGAGCGTCACATAAGGATTCCAACGCCGGAGCGTTGGAACCAGAAAATAAAATACAGTTCATATTATTCAAACTAACGCTATAGCACTTTTCATGATGCTTCCGTATGATTCTCTGTTTTCATCAATAAATACTGAATGGCACTAAATATTTTGTTCAAATCAGTCACTGCTATTCTCGCTTTGTGCTTGGTAAACAGATTGAATTGAAGTTTCCCAAATTGCCAGAGTTCACCGTCAGTGACAATACCATAAATACAATTAGCTTCATTTTGGTTCATCTTTTGAACGGCCACTAATTCTGCTAGGCATTGCCCCCAACCTTGTATAAAATTATTTTGCTTGGCTTCAACAACGACGAGAATCGGTAAACCCAAAACGGTTTTACCAAGTTCTGATTTAGTCGATATGAGATAATCAGGGGTTCCGGTTAATTTATCGTCATATTGGATGGATTTATGGCTCCAAAGCGTATAGTTGTCAATAAAACCTTTATAGACTTCACGTATGATGGGATAAATGACATTTTCACAGCGAGAAGCTTCGGAGCTAAACACGTCAATATAATCTTGATTGAATTCAAATTCTTTCAAAAAAACTTCAGATAAAACGAAATCAACCAGATCAATAAAATCGGCTTCTTGATATTTGATATTGTATTCTTGTTGGACTTGTGCAATAGATTTGAAATCAGTAAAAGCCATTTTTTTCTCTCCAAATTATCAACTAATATTTCTTTAAAAATTGAAAAAGCCTGACATGACTTTTCTCGTTTTTTCTCGCGGCTTGTGCCAAGAGAGTGGTTTCATTAAGGATTGCTTATAAGAAAGGATTAGAGCGTGGCTAATTGCTTAAATCGTGGCAATACTCAGATTTAATCCTTTCTTATAAGCAATCCTTGTAGTTAAAATTTGTGTAGGTAAACAAAAGTATTTTAACTTTTCTAAAAATACTATTTCTTTAAGAAATAGCATTTTTTACTTCATTAGAATTGATTATTGACGAAATTTCTAAATTCCATAAATAATTTATAATTACCATTAAAAAAATGATAGTTTATTGCCTTGACATAAATTTTGCAATGTAGATGATTCAGTTAAGTTCAAATTATTGATTATTAAACGCTATTGACATTTTGTTTCTTGTTTCTTGTATATTGCAAAGAGGAGTCCATGTCTAATGCGAAATTATCCAATGTACAATAGTAAGTTGGTACAAAATTTTTTTAATCTGATGAAATAAAGAAACTTAACTTGGCTATATCATAAAACATCCAAAATTTATTTTGGAACCTGAGAGAAAAAAATAACATGAACCAAAATAATAAAACCAGCTATCCTCCCAAAACAACAGCTCATCAACATAGGGATTGGCTGGTAAAAGATGAAAAAACCGGCAATATTCTTGGAATTCACATTGGCAATCACGAAAAAGATCATGCCTTTAAGATTGAATTAAAACATTTAAAACTCAAAGATATTTTTACATTTGTAGACAATTTAAGATCAAGAATCACAATAGAGACTTTAAAGCAGCATATAACGATGCTGGTCGTTCTGTTCTCAATTTTGATAGCAGCACTCATTCGGCTCTGGTATGCACATTTGCAAGTGGTCGATTTTTGGGGAGATTCATACCATCATTGGATGATTAGCCGACTGATTTTAGCCAATGATTGGGGTTATACCGATTACAAAGGAATGGAAATTGTATGGCTACCAACTTATCATTACCTGATTTCTATTGTGATGTTTCTATGGCAACGATTTGATATGGTGCCAACCTATTTCATAAACAGCTTATTCGGTACATTAACTTGTGGACTAGCTGCTTGGCTAGTTGCTGATATGAGCAAAAGTTGGTGGGCTGGTTTAGTTGCTGGTTTGACATTAGCGATATTGCCCTGGTATGTGGCTTATAACCATATCAATATGCCAGAAGTTGTCTCCGGTTTACTCTTATTAACCAGTTTTGCGCTGGTACGGAAGAAGAGTTATAAATGGTTAGCTATTTTAGCCATTATCAGTACCTTAACTCGTCATGAATTAACTTTTTTGCTCGGCATCATGGGAGGATGGCTATTTTGGCATAGCCAGTGGCGAATGTTATTCAGTTTAGGTTTAGGCACTTTGCTAGCCTTGATTGCATGGTCCAGTTGGTCTTGGCATATCACTGGCGATGTGCTGGAATGGTGGACACAATCACAGTTAGCGGCTGCTTGGGATGCCCAATTTGGTATGAAAACGGGTACGAGACCCATAGTTGGTATAGGAAAAATTCAAGAAACCTTGTTACAAGTTTACCCACCACTTTACATCACTGGCATCGCCCTGTTATTGGGTATCACCTATAAATTATGGTGGGTACGGATGGTTTACTATAGCTGGTTATTGATGATATTAGTGATGGTACACTGGATATTTATCAGCTTCTTGGTCGTGCGTCATTTACCCACCCTTGATCCCCGTTTTTTATTAATCACTGTACCACTGCTGGTCTGTGTGGGAAGTCTTATTATCGCTGCGATTCCGCGTCGCAAAACACGCCAAGTATTTTGGGGATTACACTTTGTTGTCCTGCTATTTTCATTGGAACAAATCCCAACCTTCGCCAAAAAAGCCTACATTCTTGCACCAGAAAGGGCCATTGGCGAACATCTAGGGACTATAGCCAAAGAAGGAGGCGGCTATTTTTGGATTGATGCACCAACAAGCATCTATTATAGCGGCTTACCACCAGAACTATTTTTTTCCTCTGATCACATTTTGCCCAATGAAAAACGTTGGTTAAAAAATACGCCAGCACTCGCTTTAGCGGCGATTAAACAAAATGATATTCGTTATATTTTATGGGAGGATGTTTCTTATAGTTTTGTCGGACAAGTATGGCCCCAGATGAGCATTGGGCAAGCTTTTGAGCAAGGGAATTATCGTTTTGAGCCCGTATTTCATTATAGCGGTTGGGAATTAAAATATGGGGCCAACCCCACTATTTTGTGGCAAGTGAAATCACTGAATCATTTTGATTGATTTAAAATATATCTAAAGCTTTAGCTTTGGACTCCAAACCGGAAATTTGGAGTCCAAAGCTTTAGCTTTGAAAGAAGTATAATTTTTATTTATCATTAAAAAAAATAGGCTATAATTTCAAAGTAAAAACTGAATATTTAGATATAGGCATCCTAACTGAATATTAGATATAGACATCCTAAATGATTAAATTGGAAAACTCTTAAAATCTTCCCTAAAACCTCTTTGTTAAAGTGGAGAATTTGACGAATCATTTAGGATTACTATATATGAATATATATGATAAATCTATATGATAATTATAAATAATTTTTAAAATAATTGTTCAAGAATATTGAGTTTGAATTAAGGTGATTTCCAGAAAAGATTATACCGTTGTCTGAGCCTGTCGATGGCAACTGCAAATATTGCCTTCGACAGGCTCAGGCAACGCTCCCCGGTATATTTATTTCTGGAAATCGCCTAATCTCGTATTTTTTGTAGTCACTTTACAATGAAACATAGGAATGCGCTAAATCTAACCGATTTTAAAAACTGATCAGGTTTAGTTTCAGTGCATTTGAAAAAAAGGAAATCAACAAGACATAAAAATGAAAAATTTTGCGACACAATTAAAGACTCAAAAATCCTTTTCTTTCTTTCGCTCAATCAAAGGAAAATTGATATTACTGTTTTTAGCCGTTTCACTGATACCGCTAATTATTGTCGGTAGCGTAGCTATCACGCAACTCCATGCGGCTAAAGATGCGGCTAATGAAGTGAGTCAAAATTATTTTCCTAGCATTATTAATCTTGATGATGCACAAATTGCGTTGATGCGTATCATTAAAGCGCAAAAAAATCACATTATCGCTCCAGATGATGCTGCCATGAGGGCACTAGAAACCGAAATTCAGATTCAGCGTGACAAACTTTTTATCACACTCACGGCATTTGAAGCTACTTTAGACAAAGGCACAGAAACCGAGGCCTTTAAACAATTTGAGAAGGTGTTAAAAGATTTTTTACAAGGCAATGCACAAGTGATTTTGCTGTCTCAAAGCAATACCGATGATGAAGCACAAGTTCTGAGCGTTGGCATAGTCAATGAAAAGTTTGAAGAAGCCTTCGGTTTAATGGAAACCATGCGAAAAACTAACGTGATAGGTACCGAAAAAGCTAACTTGATAGCCGATGAATCTGCGTATTTAGGCATTATTCTGATTTTGATAACCAGTTTAATTATTACGCTTGTCGTTACTATCATTGCTTTCATGGTAGCGAGTTCTATTGCTAAACCCATTGTGTTAATCACACAAGCAGCACGATTATTTGTGACCGGCAATATGAAATTAAATGGGCTTAATCACGTTGAACTCGAAAAAATTACCTGTCGTCGGGATGAAATGGGCGAAATTGGTCAAGCATTTAGCACATTAATCAGTTACTTTCAAGAATTAATTGGAGATATTGTTACCGTTTCCCAAGAATTAGTGGAGGGTAAACAAAAAATCGAATCGCGCACCGAATATCGCGGCGACTTTGCACAAATTAAGCAGGCACTGGAAGCCGCTTCTGTGAAATTGGTAGACACCACCAACAAAAACGCAAAACAAGATTGGCTGAAAACGGGTCAATCACAACTCAATGATAGATTGCGAGGCGAACAAGAACTGACAACCTTGTCTAAAAATATCATTGCCTTTTTTACCACCTATTTAGAAGCGCAAGTTGGCTTATTTTATTTGTTACAAGAGCCTGAACAAAAAACCGGAAAATCCTCTTTAAACATGGTAGCTAGTTATGCCTACACTGCTAGACAAAATGTACCTCATCAGTTTTTACTGGGCGAAGGATTAGTGGGAGAAGCTGCTCTGGAAAAAAGAATGATTTCCCATATCCATACCGAGGATTGTCCTGAAATTATTCAATCCGGATTAGCAAAATCGGCACCACGTTATATATACTTGATTCCTATTTTGTATGAAGATACGGTGAAAGGTGTTATTGAATTGGGTCGTGCTGAAGACCTCACCGATATTCAACGGGAATTTATTGAACAGATTATGTCCAATATTAGTATAGCGGTCAATACGGCCCAATCACGTACCCAGATGCAAGCATTGTTAGAACAAAGCCAACAACAAACTGAAATTTTACAAACACAACAAGAAGAACTGCAACGTAAACAAGCAGAACTCCAGGAAACCAATAAAGAACTCAAAATTCAATCAGAAGAATTACAAAGTCAATCAGAAGAACTTGAGGTTCAACAAGAAGAATTGCGCCATGCTAATGAGGAACTAGAAGAACGCACTAAGGCATTAGAACAACAAAAATCCGAAATTCAACAGAAAAATAAAGCCTTAGAAAAGACACAACGGGAAATGGAAATAGCAAAGGTTGCCATTGAGACAAAAGCCAAAGAATTGGAACTCGCTAGTCAGTATAAATCCGAATTTCTCGCTAATATGTCCCATGAATTGCGAACCCCATTAAATAGTTTGTTAATTCTCGCACAACTCTTAGCATCTAATAAACAAGAGAATTTAACTGAACAACAAATGGAATATGCCAAAACCATTCACAGTGCTGGTGCTGATTTACTCCAACTGATCAACGAAATTCTTGATTTGTCTAAAATTGAAGCGGGTCGAATGGAAGTCAATATTGAACAATTTTCGTTAAGTGATTTGGTAGAGACGATTGACAATAAATTTCAACCGTTGGCTTCAGAAAAAAACCTCAATTTCCAGATTCAGATAGCTCAGGATTTACCATCCCTATTGCAAACTGATCAACAACGCTTAAAACAAATCCTTAATAATCTGTTATCCAATGCGTTTAAGTTTACTGAGCAAGGTAATATCACGTTGGGAATACGACAAATTGCTGATAATGAAGACATTGGTATCGTTGGCGTTGATTTGACGAACGCAATTGCCATCAGTGTGACTGACACGGGTATTGGTATTCCAAAACACAAACAACAAATTATATTTGAGGCATTTCAACAGGTTGATGGTACAACTAGCCGCCATTATGGGGGTACTGGGCTAGGCTTATCTATTTCTCGTCAGTTAGCACGACTTTTGGGTGGCGATATTCAATTGCACAGCGAAGAGGACAAGGGCAGTACATTTACTTTGTATTTACCAGAGAAATCATTGGTATCCAATAACATATCGACTTTTTCGCCGGTTGTTGCTTTAGATAGTGCTACTCAGAAAACTCAACTGCTAACAGCCGCGCAAACATTAGATATTTCTGGAGAGACTGTCAATAAATGTTCAACGGTAAACAATCCTTCTGAAATAGAATCACCAGCCGTGAATCCAATTTCTTCAAAACCGGCTATTATTGTTGATGATAGAGAAAAGATAGGGCCCGATGACAAATCTATTTTAATTATTGAAGATGATCGAAAATTTTCTAAAATTCTGATGGAACTGGCCCAAGAAAAAGGCTTTAAGTGCGTTATTGCCGAAGATGGTCAAACGGGTTTACAATTTACTGAACGCTATCAACCCACAGCTATTATTATGGATGTTGGTTTACCGCATTTAGATGGGTTAGCGGTTTTAGAACGGTTGAAAGATAATCCCAAAATACGGCATATTCCAGTCCACTTTATTTCAGCCGCAGAACAGAGTTTAGAGGCGAAAAGAATGGGGGCCATCGGTTATCTACAAAAACCCATCAATATGGAACAACTTGAAGATACTCTTGCCCAGATAGAAAAGTTTATTACCAGAAAAGTTAAAAACTTGTTGGTGGTTGCGGATAATGAAAGTCATCAACAAAAGATTTTAAGTTTAGTTAAGGCTGAAAATGTCGACATTCGAGTAGGTGTTACCATAAAAGCGGCTTTACTGCATCTTAAAACTGCACGGTTTGACTGTATTATTCTTGATCTGGATATAGAGCAACAATCTGGTAGCAAATTACTTGATGAGATACAAGAAGCGGGTTTTTATCAAACCCCAGTGATTAGTTATACTGATCGCGATTTAACTAAGGAAGAAGAAACTTCATTATCACAATGTATGGAGAGGTTTCCGATTAAAGTCGCCAAATCGCCGGAGCGGTTATTAGATGAAACCACGCTGTTTCTCCATCAAATTGAGGCGAATTTGTCTAAAGACAAACGCAATATGTTAAAGATGGTACATGATAAAACTTTAATTTTGAAAGATAAAATCGTATTAATTGTTGATGATGATATGCGAAATACCTTTGCTTTAGCGACTGTGTTAGAAGAGTATGAAATGGAAATCATCAAAGCGGGTAATGGCAATGAAGCATTGGAAAAATTAGAAACGCATCCAGAGGTAGCCATCGTGTTAATGGATATTATGATGCCAGAAATGGATGGCTATGAAGCAACGCGACAGATTAGGGCGCAAGAAAAATTCCGAAAACTGCCCATTATCGCCCTCACAGCCAAAGCGATGAAAGGCGATAAAGCAAAATGTATCGAAGCGGGTGCCAATGATTATTTATCTAAACCTATTGATACAGAAAAATTGATTTCACTGATGCGGGTTTGGTTATATCAGTAAACGAAACAAAATGATACAAATAGTATTTCTTTAAGAAATGCTATTTGTTGGCAACCATAGAGCTAAAATGAAAAACATGAAAAATATCAAACGAATAACCATCCTTTATCTTGTTTTAATTGTACTCATTATCGCATTTGTGAATCAAGGTGAATATATCCACATTCTCAGGTATTTAGTGAGTAGCATTCCTTATGGTGACAAATTGGGTCATTTTATCTTGATGGGATTCTTAGCCTTTTTTGTCAATTTACTTTTAAACTGTAAAAAAATAAAAGTATTCCAACTGTCCGTTCTCAAAGGCAGTGCTATTGTGCTTATCATTGTCACGTTGGAAGAATTTTCACAAATTTTTATCGACAATCGTTCATTTGATTTGCTTGATTTAACGTTTGACTATCTTGGCATTTGGGTGTTTGGACAATTAGCCTTCAAATGGATGAGTTATCAACAGCGATTAAGTTAAGTGTAAGTTGTTACTTTCTAAAAATACCAAAGCTAAAGCTTTGGACTCCAAGCCCATCAGGGAGTTTTGGAGCCCTTCGTTAAAGCGTAGGATTTGGAGTCCAAAGCTTTAGCTTTGGATAAATTGAGTTTTTCGCTAAAGCGTAGGCGGGAATTTGGAGTCCAAAGCTTTAGCTTTGGATAAATTTTGAAAACGACTTAATCATCCCCATCTTTGCAGACTGGATTTTTTATCAAATAAAATGATTAAATTTATCATTTATAGTGAATGTACTTTAAAACCGTAAAAATTTTGGTGATGGTATTAGAGAAATCCGTCTTAATTATTCATTCACAATTCACAATTCACAATTCATAAAGGATTATTTATGTCCAAAATTGTTATCATTGGTTCTGGTTTTGGTGGACTGACTGCCGTTAGAATGTTACGCAAACAAGGTTATCGAGATTCGATTACCTTAATTTCACCGCATCCAGTATTATTTTATTATCCGAGTCTGATATGGGTACCAGCAGGATTACGCAGTGAAGCTGATTTAACCATTCCGCTAGACAATTTTTTTAAACGCCAGAATGTACAACATCACCAAGGAACGGTGACTGGTTTAGATGCTAACGCAAAACAAGTGCAAACTGACAATGGTCCTGTAGATTTTGATAGCCTTATTATTGCATCGGGTGGACGCTTTATCAAAAAATTGTCAGGCATCGAACACGTATACACGCCTTGTGAAGGTTATGAAGCGACTAAAGCCTATACTGATCGCTTTAATGCGCTAGAGGGTGGCACGTTGGCTTTTGGTTTTAGTGGCAATCCCAAAGACCCATCGGCTATGCGTGGTGGACCGATTTTTGAATTTGTCTTTGGAATTGACACACTCTTGCGGAAACAAAAACGCCGCGATAAATTTGAACTGGTTTTCTTCAGTCCGGCACCGAAACCCGGCAAACGGTTAGGAGAAAAAGCCGTTGATGCGGTGCTAAACGAAATGAAAAAATACAACATTCGCACCCATTTAGGTCACAAAATGAAGAGTTTTACCGAAAATACGGTGCAAACTGAAAATGGCAATATCAATAGTGATTTGACGATGTTTATGCCCGGTATGACGGGCCCGGCTTGGCTTGCGGATAGTGGTTTACCACTTTCAGAAGGCGGGTTTATTAAAGGTGATGAACAGTGTCGTGTACTCGGTTTGAAAGATATCTATGTGGTTGGCGATTGCGCGAGTTTGCCAGGTCCTGATTGGATGCCAAAACAAGCACACATGGCGGATTTACACGCAGAAGCTGCTGTCAAAAATCTATTGGCTGAGCAAAAAGGTCAACCAGCTAACTATCCATTCAAAAGTGAACTGGTCTGTATTATTGATACTCTTGATAAAGGAATATTGGTTTATCGTAGTCCAAAACGTTCAGCAATGACCCCTAAATTGAGAATATTAAGTTGGGCCAAACGTGTATTTGAAGGACAGTATTTGAAGCATTATCGTTAATAGACTTCAGACGTTCAAGTTTTCAGATGATGAGAAATCAATGTCTAAAATCCTATAGGTGTCGGGTTACGCTTCGCTAACCCGACCTACATATAGCGTTTACCGATTGAATAAATTATATTTAATCTAGTTTAAATCATTTATAATTAAATAAAAAACGCTATAACGCTGTAACGCAAAAACGCTATATCTACATATCACAGTGGAAATCCAGCACACCTATGAGTGCGTAAATTATTTTCTGCAACGTTCTTTACTTGTCCCAATTACCGTTAATTTAACCCCGTTGCCAACGATGAAATTTTTCTATCCAACGTAAGGCACCTGCTGGCGCGTGGGCTTTTTTCCATTCACCAGCCGCATATTTGTTGGCTTCTGCCAAAGTGGGATAAATGTGAATGGTGCCTAGAATTTTGTTGAGTCCAAGCCCCCATTTCATGGCTTGGATGTATTCAGTGATTAAATCACCAGCATGGTGCCCGACGATAGTAACACCAAGGATTTTGTCTTTGCCGGGTGTAGTGAGAATTTTTACAAAGCCGTGTGCTTCTTGATCGGCAATAGCACGATCAAGGTCATCGATGCCATATTTGGTCACTTCGTAAGCGATGCCTTGTTTTTGAGCATCTTGCTCATTTAAGCCAACACGAGCGACTTCTGGATCAGTAAAGGTAGTCCAAGGAATAACAGAATAATCCGCCTTGAATTTTTTGAAGGCACCAAATAGGGCATTGACGCTGGCATACCAGGCTTGATGGGCGGCTGTATGGGTAAATTGATAGGGCCCGGCAACATCACCACACGCATAAATGGTGGGAATGTTGGTCCGCATAAATTCATCAACTTCGATGGTACCACGCGGACTGATTGCCACGCCTAGTTCTTCTAAACCAAAGCCCTTGGTATTAGCGACGCGCCCGACTGCCACTAAAATGTCATCAAACGGTACCATCATTTCTTTACCGTTATGTTCACAAATCAAGCGTTTTTCGCCAGCTTGTTGTTCAACGCGGATAGCTTTGTGATTGGTTAACACTTGAATGCCTTCTTTCTTAAATTGTGTTTGAACGATATCAATGACATCAGTATCTTCACGGATGAGGATGTGTGAGGCCCTTTGAACTTGGGTCACTTTAGCACCAAATCGAGCAAACGCTTGGGCCAATTCACAGCCAATGGGGCCCCCACCTAATACAACTAAACGTTTCGGTAATTTTTTCAAAGTCCATATTGTATCAGAGGTGTAGTATGTGGCTTCTTCTAAACCGGGCAAGGGCGGTACAAAGGGTCGTCCACCACTAGCCACAATAATATGGCGAGTCGTGATTTCCTTATCATTGATTTTGACGGTGTAGGGTGAAGTAATCGTGGCTTCGCCTTGAATGCACTCCACCCCTAATTTGGTGTAACGTTCCACAGAGTCATGCGGTTCAACTTGCTTGATGACCTTCTGAACCCGATTCATAATTTCCGAAAATTCAAAGACCACACTGGCCGTTTGAAAACCATATTCTTTGGCACGTTTGATATAAGACAATATTTTAGCTGAGCGCAAAATGGCTTTACTCGGCACACAACCCGTATTTAAACAATCGCCACCCATTTTGTGTTTTTCAATCAAAGTCACTTTGGCTTTTACCGTAGCAGCAATATAAGAACTGACTAAGCCGGCAGAACCGGCCCCAATCACAACCAAATTGTTATCAAAATGATCCGGTTTTTTATATTGACGCATGACTTTATGGGCTTTGGTGTAGTCCAAGACTTTTTTGGCGATTAGTGGAAATAAACCCAATAATGCAAATGAAAATAGTAAAGTCGGGGATAAAATGCCGCTCAATGAATCTAGTTTGCCGATTTCTTGACCAGCATTCACGTAAACCATTGTACCAACTAACATACCCACTTGACTTACCCAATAAAATGTCCAAGTCTTAATTGACGTTAAAGCCATCGCTAGGTTAATCGCAAAAAACGGAAAGGCAGGTACCAAACGCAAGGCAAATAGATAAAAAGCCCCATCCTTTTTAATCCCATAATTGATTGGTTCAAGTTGTTGCTTGAAATTTTCTTGCACATAATCTTTGAACAAGTAACGCGCCAAGATGAAGGCAAAGGTTGCACCAATGGTACTAGCAAACGAAACGATAATTGTGCCAACTAATAAACCAAAAATTGCTCCAGCGATGAGCGTTAAGAGGGCGGCACCTGGTAATGATAGGCTCGTAACAAGAACATAGATCGCAAAGTAAATTAAGAGGGTTTGCCAAGGATTCGCATCATAATAGTTGGTAATAACCTCGCGTTGCGCTTGAAAATATTCAAGGCTCATGTATTTCTGTAAGTCGAAATAGAAAAAGAATACGACCAAAATGGTTATAGTCGCCAATAAAATGAGCTTGCTGGTTTTCATAGTCAATGATTATTTTCTCGGTTGGAAATTAATGTCTGGCGTTTCAAAGAAGTCAGTGCGTCCTACCGCACCAATGATATTCACATTAAAAATCCTATTTCTTTATAGGTTGAGGATTTCTATGTGATCCTCGCTTATGTGATAGATATAGCGTTTTTGCGTTTAATGCGTTACAGCGTTATAGCGTTTAATACATGAATTATCAATAAATTGAAGGACATTAAACGTATTTTATTCAATCAGGAATTGCTATAGGTCGGGTTAGCAAAGCGTAAGGCAACTCGCAAAAAATAATCTACCAGGTCAACCATAAAGGATTACCCCTACCATCATCAAAGGTTTGTAGGGGCAATCCCTTGTGGTTGCCCTGATGGGTATTTTATTTTTTGCCAGTTACCTAACTCTACCTACTTCTATCCGAGAAGAATTTTTTTGATTTCAGCCAAAGCGGTTTGTTGCAAAAGTTTCTGAGTTTCTGGTGAAAAAAACCGTTCTCCGGTTTCTACACAAATGGTTGCTGGCACATTTTCCACAATGATCGTTTGCCCTGCCATATCAAACGTATACGTTATCTTTTTTTCGATAAAGGTTTGTTTTTCTAAGTCATTTGTCATATTGAGTTATAATGTAACAAATATTCTAACAGAGTGATAATATCTATCCATTTTCTTTTCCATCGTAAATAAAGTTATAACTATTCTACGATAGGCAAGAAATTATTCAAGAAATTTTTCCTTGCTGTAAATAATCCGGTGATAGATAGGAATCCAAACTTTAGTTTGGCTGCTTTCCAAGATAAATCTTGGACTCCCTCCCTTACTGTAAAATTTATAGCAACAAATAATTTGGAACTTATGGCCCTCTCTCATTTCTTTCCCAAAGGGCAAGAGGTTAGGGAGGACACCGGAAATATAAAGACCTGACAGGTTTTCAAAACCTGTCAGGTCTGCGCGATTGTTGCGTAAGTTATTTGTTGCGGTGTCCCTTAAAGGAATGGAAAGTTACTTCATTAGTGATGGATCGGCGATAAGAAATTGGCATCCTCCGTGCTATTGGTGTAAGACAGCGAGATATTCAATAGCAATTTTTGGTAGAAGCGATTTTGTTATCGTTAGTAGGGGGTATCTTTGATACCGGTTTAGGGATAGCCGCTTCTTAATTTTGTCGCTTGGTTTAATGACTGGCAATTTCTGATCTCAATGTTTGCCATTTTATTAGGCGTTGGGGTTTCATCCAGCGTAGGGATTTTTTTTGGCTTTTACCCAGCTTATAAAGCGGCTAAATTAGACCCAATTACGGCATTGCATTCTGATTAATGTGTCCATCAAAGGACAACGCAGTAAACAACATACGTTTTTTGAAAGAGATTCTTACAAATACTATTTCTTTAAAAAATAGTATTTGTTAGAGTGCGTAAGTTATTTTCTGCTACATCCCTTACATTCGGAGAATTAAGAAATATGAAAAAAGTGTTTTTAAAACATTTGAGTCTAGCAGCAACCAGTTTGAGTTTGCTTTCTAGTCCATCGGTTTTTGCTGATGTAAAAATGGGTGCCAAAATGTTGCTGGATTATAATTATTATGATGGTGTTCATCATCAGGAAGGTAGAACCGGTAGTGGTAATGAAATCCGTCTAGTTCGGCTTTACTTTATCGGTAAATTTGACCAACATTGGGAAAATAAGCTCCAAATTCAAATCAGTGAAAATGACGGTTCAACCAAGACGGTTTGGAAGGAAGCCTTTTTGAAATACAATGGCTTAGGGCCCTTTGATATCACTATCGGTAAGCGCAAAGAGCCTTTTGGCTTACAAATGTTAGTCAATGCGGAAAGAGTGTTGTTTTTGGAACGAACCATGATGTCAAGTTCCTTTGCCCCAGAACGTAGTATCGGCTTAACACTGTCCAGCTATCCTAACAATAGCAGCTTTGAAATGGGCGTTTATCATCAAGGCGATAATGGTAATCCCTCTTATGCGAAAGGAAATCCAGAAGCAGATAATCCCGAAAAAGATACTTATGCTGTGACTGGACGAGTGACTTATTCACCTTGGCAACAAGAACATTCTATGATTCACTTAGGATTAGCAGGTTCTTATCGTGATTTTGGGGGCAACGAATATCAGCTAAAAGATCGCGCTGAAGTTCACTTAGCGCAACAAATCGTGACCAGTGGTAAAACGGTTGCTGAAAATCTTACCTTATTTGGCGTTGAAGCAGCAGCTTTATTTGGACCTTTATCGATCCAAAGTGAATATATGCGATTATCGGTCAATGCTGACGACGGAGCAGAAGATGCCGAGTATGATGGTTATTATGTCGAATTAGGTTATTTGCTCACCCCTGGCTATCGCAACTATAGCAAAGGCATGTTGGGTGAAGTGGTGCCCACATCGCCAACGGGTGCTTGGCAATTAATGAGTCGTTATAGCGTGTTAAATGCTGAAGATAATAATGAAGGCGTTAATGCGGAAAATTTTGCATTAGGACTTAATTGGTTTGCCAATAAATCTGTGCGTATTTCCGCCAACTACATCATGACACAATTAGACGGTATTGGTGCTGATCCCAATAACGATGATGGTGATGCTTTTTCGCTCCGTTTTCAATATGTCTTTTAATTAACTCATGTTACGCACTCCGTTTCTTTAAAATTGAAAATGCCGGTCATTTCGAGCTTCGTTTAGAAAAGAACAAGGCAGTCAATAAAATAGAGATTCCTACAAATAGTATTTCTTTAAGAAATACTATTTGTTTGACATGCGTAACTCATTTTCTGCGGTATCCCAAAAGATTCCTACAAATAGCATTTCTTAAAGAAATACTATTTGTTTGACATGCGTAACTCATTTTCTGCGGTATCCCAAAAAGATTCCTACAAATAGCATTTCTTAAAGAAATACTATTTGTTTGACATGCGTAACTCATTTTCTGCGATATCCCAAATCATTTTTTTTGAGATTTTTCAGCAAAGCTTGCTTGGTATGAATTTTTGAACATTGTGCGTAACACGAGATTGTAAAACAAGCTATTATAAAAATTAGCCTTCCATAAACTTCTTTCGTTGTTCCTTTTCATCTGGAAATTCGGGTCTTCCATGCCAATTCGGGGAACTCTCTTTAGCTTGATTAAGTAAAGCACGGATATCTTTGTTGTTTGCCAAAGATTTTTCATACCATAAACGATCAAGCAGTTGATTAGCTAACTCTTGTTTCTCGGTTTGTAAAACAACAGCGGCATCATAAAGGGTTTTCTTGATGATATCCACTTCTTTATCTTCTAACCACTCATAATCCATTAACAGATTATGTATTGATGTGGCTTGTAACTTGGTTTGTATCCAATCGAAATCTAATAACAGTAATTTTAATTCATTATACCGCTTGGCATGATACAAATGCCGGCACAGATGTTCAAAGAAATAACCATCATTTGGACCACTTATCCAACCATGTTGTTGATCACATTGACGACGATAAACAGCTAATAGATGTCCATGTAATTTCTCCAAATCCGCTTCTGCACATAAATAATCGTGCTGAAAAGTATGTAAATTTAAATATTTTTGTTTTGAAGAAACTTGCTCAATCTGCAACAGCCCTAGATTTTCTAAGTTGTTAATAAAAGACTGTGCATCATCATCTAATATTTGATATAAGAAACGCCATAACATAATGACGATAAATTGAGGAATGCGTGAGTAGTCACCAAAAACGGCTAAGGCCAAATAATAATCGCCAGATTCTCCTAATTCTTCCACATTAATATGCAGTGCCTGCATCAAAGCGCGTGGATGCTTGTCAGGAAATTCATAATCCTCATCTTGTAAGCGTTCCAACAACGCTTCCCAATGATCAACCGGTTGATGACGAGCTACATTAGCCACTAGTTGTAGTGCATAAGGTAAATAATTGCAAGCGCGAACCAATTCTTTCATATTAGTTGGAATCGAAGAAACCGTTATCTCTTCTTTAGCAACACAATTGATAAAAAATTCAATAGCTGATTGTTCTTCAAACGGTTTAAGTTCATAGTCTTTGGCATCATTCACAAAGTAATGGATAAATTCTAACAAATGGTCATCACTGGTTGTTATAAGAAGTTGACTATGTTCCCCGATAATATTAAACGCTAACGCTTCTTGGGCATCCCAAACATCATCCAAAATCACCAAACAAGCACGAGTTTTACACAATTCTTGCAAACGCTTGGTATTTTGTTCTACATCAATCACATTCGGCTTTGATTCACCAAGTGCATGAAGCAACTTGATTTGTTGGGCCAAAATATCGGTTTCTGTTCCTAAACAAAGCCAAAAAATACCATCTGGAAATGTTTGCCGAATATCCATATTTTGTGCTAAATTCGTTGTCATCACCGATTTACCAACACCACTTACTCCTTGAATAATGAGAAGTGGTTTATGTTCATCTGTTGCTTTAGCTAATAATTGGCTTTTAAATTGTTTGACAAATGCCAAATTATTCATGAAGTTAGTGGGTAAAGTCGGCACATGATGCAACGTAGCCGGTTTGCTTTGTTTCTTGATTTCAGCTAATTCGGTCCTTACTTCTTGAACTTCAGTCTCCAGATGGGTAAGGAGTTTTTGTAATTGCAATTTGCGATCAAGTTCACTTTTGATTTCTTGATATTGACGCAATTCGCCTAAGAGGTTATCCAACAAATCATGATGTTGAGTTAATAAAAGAATGTGTTGTTCTGAATTTTCTCCTTCATTAGCTTGATGAGAAACTTTTTGCTGTTTTGCTATTACTTGAAATTGGGAAGCTTCTTTTTCAAGATGGTTAACCTGATTTTCAAGCTGAGTAAATTCTTCAAAGAACTTATCAAATTGCTTCAGGGATAAAATCACCGATTTTTTATGGCCACTTTCATCGGTAATATATTGTAATTGAATAGATTTTTTATCCATATTTGGGCCTACCTCCATTGATGTTGAATTTAAAATATTATATCCATACTCTGTTTCTCTTTTTCCCAAATTTCACATGAGACTATAGCAATCCTAAATGATTTATAATGTGAGTCATCATTTATTCTTTTAAGAATAAAAGGTATTCTCCACTATAACTGACTTAGGATTGCTATATTTATATTCAACCTCTTTTGGGTTGGTGCGTATTTTTCATATTTTTTTGAGTTTGACCACTACAATTACAATAACTTCAAATTTGACTCCAAGGGAGCTAAAATTTTAAAAGGGTTAAACTGTGAACAGCCTTATATGCAGCAATTTTTGATTGAATACAATTCCGTTAATATTATTTAAATTATTGATAATAAAATTATTAATGCTATTATTAACACTAAAAAACGCTATATTTATGAAGTATCTTCCTGATGAAAATTAGGTTTTTTGTCAAGTTAAAAATTGATCCCATTTTGTTCCTATTATGAGGTGTGTTTCATTAACAATTAACAATTAACAATTAACAATTAACAATTAACAATTAACAATTATCAATTAACAATTAACAATTATCAATTATCACCCCAGTATCTTCCTTTAATGGCTTCATACGACGAGGTGTATTGTATCCTCTTTCGTTTTTTTGACGATAGCTGGTAAATTAATACTGAAAGTAGAACCTTTACCAAATTGACTTTCAACATTGACTTCACCGCCCATCATCTGACAGAATTGCTTAGTAATAACCAATCCCAAACCAGTCCCCCCATATTTTCGTGTGGTAGACGCATCTGCTTGTGTGAAGGCCAGGAAAACTTTTTCGATTTGATCCGCAGTCATGCCAATACCAGTATCACTCACTTTCAAACTAATCCACTCTTCACCCTTTTGGGAGTAACGATTTGCTTGTAAAGTAATCGTTCCGGTTTCCGTAAATTTGTTAGCATTGCTCAACAAGTTAAATAAACACTGACGGACTTTGGTCACATCCGACTGCATTATTCCCAAGTTTTTTGGATAATTAACAATCAAGTGATTATTATTTTTTTCGATGACTTGCTTAATGGTACCTATTACATCTTGTAGCATTGTATTGATTTCAAATTCTTCTAAGTAAAGTCCCATTTTACCAGCTTCCACTTTAGAAAAATCAAGCACATCATTAATAAGTGCTAAAAGATGTTTACCAGCACTGGCAATTTTTTCCAGATCAGGAACAAGGTCTTTTTGTCCCGTATCTTCAGCCTCTTCTTGCAACATTTCGCTGTAACCGATAATGGCATTCAAGGGCGTACGAAGTTCATGGGTCATATTAGCGACAAAGATACTTTTGGCTTTGTTGGCTTCTTCAGCTTGAACTCGTGCTTTTTGAGATTCCTCATTTTTGGTTTCTAAAATGGAAAATGAAATTCGTATTTGCTTAGCCATCTGATTAAAAGTATTAGCTAACGTACCAACTTCATCTTGGTATTTTACGGTAACATGTTGTTGCCATTCACCTTTAGACAGTGTTTTAGCAGCATGAGTTAGTTTAATAATCGGTTTTAATAATTGTGAAGCCACTAACCAGATAAAAATCATGATACTAAAAACAGCCACTATCGCGATCAATGTGACTAATTGTAAAAAAAATCGTTCTTTTTCTAAGACTTCTCCTTCCTGTTGTAGCGCAATAACATTCCAATGATTAGCTAGTGGAATACCATAAGACCACCATTTAATCTTATTGTGATCGGTAAAATTATAAAAACCGGTATTGCCTTCTAAAAGTGCTTTGACAGGTGGATAGGTACTAAGATCAGTGAGCGTTTCACCAGTGACAAATTTAGCTTCTGGATGTGCTAACACTTGACCTTTTTCATCGACTAAAAAAGCATAACCGGTTTTTCCTAATCGAACCGCACCAATAACCTTACCTAAATCGGTGAGAAAAGTTGCAATGACAGCGACTCCAACAATCTCTCCCGTTTGATTTTTACTAAGTGCTTGTTTTGCAATTTTAAGAGAATTTTTTTCTTGTGGAATTGGGTCTTCATATTTGATGAGATCAAAAGTGAGCGGATCTGCTATGCCGGTAACTGGCAAACCAAAATACTCTGTTTGATATTGGCGAACCGCTTTTTGTGTATTTTCGTCATAAAAACCGGTTATTTCACCTTGATAATATTTTCGTTCTATTAATTTCTCTTGTAATTTAGCGACTAATGTCCCTTGATCACCAAGTTTGAGTGTAGGTAATTTGCGAATAGGCGCGGCAAAAGTAATAATTGGTTCTTTAAAGGAACTAGAGATAATAGCATCACGAATAATTTCTTCTCCTGCCATAGCTCGCTTAAAAAAATCACGAGTACTTGGCGCACCACGTTTTTTAACTTTCCCAGTACCTCTGGCGATTAAAATACCTTCACCATCAAGCGTACCAAGACTATATATCTCAGTATAAAGACGATAAATTGTTGACATCGGAGGTAAATGTTTTTCTTCTTCAAGACTAGCTAGATCACGATTTTCGCTTAAACTACGGACAACTAATACATTCATTTGATCCCATCTTGAAACATTATCAGCTAAATCCTTGGCTCTAAAGGATAAATTGTCGGTAACTTCTTGGCGAATAATATGGGCAGCATGAGAACTTGCAAACCAGATAGCTACCAGCATAGGCGGTACCACGCCAACGAGTACAAGAGCTATCATGCGGAATCGTAAACTGTGGGAAAATAATTTTTTCATAAGTGGAAAAAAATTTTTATGGCAAAATATTAGTGTAATCCAAAATAAATTTTGGATTCCAAATATCTCAATCATTGAAATTCAAAATTTATTTTGGACATAAGATATAGCGTTTTAAGGTTTAATGTGTTATAAAATTTTAGAGATTAATACTTTAATTATTAATAATTTAAATAATATTAAATGTATTTTATTCAATAAGGAATTGCTATATTTGGAATCCAAAATAAATTTTGGACAAACCTTTTTGGGTGGGAGAGATTTACTATGATTCATCATGCAAAATGATCTTTAATTTACTGTATTTACCGTTTTAAAAACAATATGTAGAATTTTTAATTATACAGTCTGCCAAAACTTCTGCAACTACATGTCCAATCGCACAATCAAACAACTAGTGCAAGAAGACGGAATTTTCCATACCATTTCTCCTTCAATTCCCTACTTTGAAAAAGGGCGATATGGTATTGGTATAGCATTTATCACCTGAGTATACCTAAAGGTGGGCAACAAAAAGACGTTACCACTGCCATTAAGCCTGGGCAACCACAAGCCTACCAAACCCGCGTAAAAAGGGAATGTAGGGGCAAATCCCTTGTGGTTGCCCTTAATGGCATTGACCCTACAGACACCTGTCATCATAAAGAGTATCTACAAAGAATTTATGGAATAAAAAACGACCATAAATTTTTCGCGTAAAAAAGTGCTTTATCAACAGCCTAGCTTTGAGCCATTGGAATTTCAACAATAAAGGTGGTTCCTTTTTTTAGTATGCTTTCACACCAAACTTTGCCTTGCATAGAATCCATTAATTTTTTGACAATAAATAAACCTAAGCCGGTTGAATGTTCACCACCAGTCGGTTTAGGAGTAAGGCGAGTAAATTGAGCAAATAATTTTTGTTGATCTTCTTCACTTAATCCAGGTCCCTCATCTTCTATTTTACAGCGGACAAATTGATCATTTTGCGTGATGCTAACTGAAACCGATTTTCCATAAGGTGAGTATTTGATCGCGTTAGAAATGAGATTATCAAATACTTGACGTATTGTGTTTTCATTAGCTTGCGCTGAATATTTAGTGACCTGCGGTTCAAATTGTAATGTAATGTGTTTCGCTTTCGCCCTTTCACGATAAAGGGTTATCAATCCTTGTAAAATGGGTAAAATATCCACTTCACTAATCGCTAAATTTATTTTACCCGATTCAATCGCATTGACTTCTAATAAATTACTAATTAATTCAAACATTTGTTTTGAACTAACCCAAATTTTATCGGCTACCTCAATCACCTCTTCTGCCGGCATATCATCAAAGTCCATTTTGAGCATTTCAGAAAAGCCTTGAATAGCAGAGAGTGGATTTTTGAGATCATGCACGGCAATACTTAAAAATTCATTTTTCTCTTTCAATTCACGAGTCCGTTCGGCGACTTTTTTTTCTAAACGCGCATAAAATTCTGCCAATTCTTTCTTTTGACAGTAACTCTCAAGAGCTTCTTTGACAGTCAATATCAGATCAGTGGGTTCCCAAGGTTTGGACATGTAACGATAAAGCTTAGCACTATTAATCGCTTTTCCTAATGCCGACGCATCAATATTGCCGGTTAATAGAATTTTTAAGGTACTTGGTAAAATGTCCTGAATTTGGGCAAGTAGTTCATGACCTTTGATGCCTGACATCAGTTCATCAGAAATTATCAGGGGTATTTCCGTATTTTCTTCTAAGAGTTCTTCAATAAGTTCTAATGCTTCTTCACCACTTTCAGCGGTTTCAATTTGATACACTTTACCAAATTCAAGACTGAGTTGGTGTTTGAGACTGTCAAGTAATATCTGCTCATCATCAACACATAATATAACAGGAGTTTTCATAGTATTCGTTTTTTTAATGATATAATAACCAATTGGAAATCAGTATAACTTATTGAATATTAATAATTATCCTTATATCCCCAGCTAAAGCTTTGGATTCCAAAATGCCAAAAGGAGTCCAAAGCTTTAGCTTTGGACATAACAAAAAAATGTGTCTCTATCTATATATATTAGTCTCAAAAAAGCGATTGAGCAGTTATCAAATTCTGATAGTCCACGCTTAGATGCTGAAATTTTGCTTTGTCATATTTTAAATGTCACACGAAGTTATTTGTTAGCATGGTCCGAAAAAATGTTGACCGGAAATCAGTATGCTCAATTTCAATTGTTATTAAATCGTCGCGTTCAAGGGGTGCCAATTGCTTATCTTATTGGCTCTAAGGCGTTTTGGTCTTTTGATTTACAAGTCACTAAAAACACATTAATTCCTAGACCAGAAACGGAGTTGTTAGTTGAACAGGTATTGGCGCGTTTACCGCCAGATAGTGACGCGCAAGTGATTGATTTAGGTACTGGCAGTGGTGCCATTGCGTTAGCCATTGCAAAAGAACGTCCATATTGTCGCCTGTTAGCAACCGATAATGCTACTGAGGCGTTGCAAGTGGCACAAACCAATGCTCAACGTTTGGGATTTCATCATATCAAATTTTTACACAGTGATTGGTGGAGCGCGTTGGGCGATATAAAGGCGACTATTGTTGTTTCTAATCCGCCTTATGTCGCTGAAAATGATCGTCATTTAACGCAAGGCGATGTGCATCATGAACCGCGTAATGCGTTGGTGGCAGGGGTGGATGGATTGACAGATATTCGGGCATTGGTTAAAGAATCTCTATCTCATTTAGAAATAAATGGTTGGTTATTATTAGAACATGGTTATGATCAAGGAGAAGCGGTACAACAGTTATTTGAACAACAGGGTTATCAAGCTATTGAAACTTATTATGATTTAGCGGGACTACCTCGCGTGACAGTGGGGCAAGCCCAAAGCTAAAGCTTTGGACTCCAAGCAAGGGTTTTGGAGTCCAAAGCTTTAGCTTTGGATATTAATCATGCCAATAACGTCGCATCTCTTCACGAGCTAAACGGGGTTTAGAAATACCATCAGCCGATAGTCGAAAACTGATAGCACCGGTTTGTGCCGTATTCCAAGTATTAATCTCTTGGCGATGATAACGTTGCACCACTTCCATTTTTGGATGTTTGAAGCGATTGCGATAGCCGGCTGAAAATAAGGCGATTTTGGGTTGCACTGCATTAAGAAAATGCTCGGTTGATGAGGTGCCGCTACCATGATGGGGTGCGATAATAATATCAGCTTGTAAAGCGTTTTTTGAAAATTGTCGTACTAGACGAGATTCTACGCCATTTTCAATATCTCCCGTCAACAAAATACTGTGTTGCTTGGTACTAACTTTTAATACACAACTTTTGTCATTGCGATGGTTTGTCAAATAATTAGCAGCTGGATGTAAAATTTGAAAAGTAACCCCATCCCAATGCCAATACTGTCCAGTTTGACATGAGATGAGACGAGTATGGTGTTTCAGAAATTCGTTTTTCATTCTCAAAACATCCAAATTCAATATCTTCTTTATGTATTTCGTGAATGAGGAACGAATTCCCGAAACATCCAAGAAATTCTTTTTGTATTTCGTGAATGAGGAACGAATTCCCGAAACCTCCAATATCTTCTTTATATCTTGAGTGGCACTGGTTAGTACCTCATTGACCGATAACGTTTCCAAAATACTTTGTGTGCCACCAATATGATCATTATCGCCATGACTAATCAATAACTTATCTATCTGTAATCGACCTTGAGCACGTAAAAAGGGTATAACAACTGCTTGACCGGTATCAAACTTGTCACTGAATTTAGGTCCAGTATCGTAGACCAGCGTGTAATTTTGAGTGCGTACTACTGCTGCTAAACCTTGTCCCACATCTAATAAATCTAACCAAATTTCGCCTTGATTGGGATGAGGAAATGGTACTAAAAAAATCGGTAACAGCCAAAAAACACCTAACCACTTGCCCGGAAAACCACGCGGTAAGAACAAGATGGCTATGCCTACCATTGCCACTAAGATTGTCCAAAAAGGTGGTATCGTCCATTGCAACACGCTCCATTCCAAATTTTCAAACCGCGTCATATAAATCCAAAGCGTATCAAGTATATAAGCAGCAATTTGCAACAAGATACTTCCTACAGTCGGCAAAAATAAAATAATAGCTGTGCCTAATAAAATCAATGGCAGGACGACAAAACTCACCCAAGGAATGGCAATCGTGTTAGCGGGTAGCGAACTGAATGGGATATAGCCAAATATCATTAAAATAATGGGAAACAAACCTAAAGTTACCGCCCATTGTGCTTTTCCAGTTGCTATTCCCTTTTGACTCAACCATGAATCTTTTGATACACGTCTACCACTCAAAAAATACACAATGACTGCTACTGCGCTAAAGGATAACCAAAAGCCGGCTGACATGACTGATAAAGGGTCCCATAACAATACAGCGAGCAACGCAAAAGCTAAAATATGTGAAATGGCTATGGTACGAGCAAACACAATTCCAGAGATGGCTATCGCAATCATGATTAAGGCACGTTGAGTAGGTAACGAAAATCCGGCTAAGAGTGCGTAACAAAACGCAGCAGATAAGCTAAATAAAGCGGCAAAACGAGGGGCTGGTAGCCACAATGTTGCTTTACTGGCATAACGCCAAAACCATCGTCCGATTAAAAAAGTGAGCCAGGCAACAAAACCAATATGCAAACCCGAAATTGCCATTAAATGTGCAGTGCCGGTATATCGCAAAGTCGTGGTTTGTTCTTTAGAAATCTCGTGTTTTATTCCTAACGCTAAAGCCTTGATCATACTAACACTTAGATATTCACCAACAGACTTTTGTATCTCTTGTGCCAAACGATAACGTAAATTATCTATATTAAACGCTGATGGTTCACTTAACAGACGAGCTTCACCTTTGGGACGCACATAACCAGTTGCTCGTATGCGTTGTTGAAATAACCAACCCTCATAATCAAAACCACCTGGATTTATCATCCCACGCGCTCGTTTTAAGCGAACAGTCAATTGCCATTGTTGTCCGGGGCGTAATGGTTCTGGCGGTTCACCATACCAAGACAAGCGGAGACGGCTTGGATTGGGCCATTTTTTGAATGGGATAGGTATAAAATAAAATCGCCAGCCATATTGATTTTTTTGAGGTAAATCAATAATTTCTCCAGTAATCGTTATATCTTGTCCTTCTACGTCTTTTGGTAATTTTTGTGCTAATATCGCATCCGCTCGCCAGATTGTCCATAAAAATCCTACGGCAAATAGGAAAATCAGACGATAACGAGGTAGCTTCCAAGCTAAAACAATGAATAGGAAGAGAAGAAAGGCCCAACGCACATCAGGCAAGAAAGGCAAGGTTTGACAAAAAAGTATGCCAAACAGAAAAGCGAGCGTTCCTAAACGCATTTTAATAAATGGAAATGGGGAATGAAATGAAAGGTTTTAAGCCAGTTAAAAACCTTGAAAGTTTTGCGCCAGAGATTTTTCTAAACATCTATTAAGGTAAACAAAAGTATTTTTTTTCTAAAAATACTATTTCTTTTCGATCTAGCATTTTTCACTTCTCCAAAATGTTAAAAGATTTCTGCGTGCCTACATATAGGATCATTCAATGATTAAAAAAAGTATTGTTCAAGTATAATTTTTTTGTTAAAAAATGATATTATTTCAAGACTATTTTATAGTCACCAATGACCTTTAGTCATTTGCTACCTCTTATTTTCTAATAGCAAATAAAATATTAACTTTCTGATGAATATTTCATGATTAACTTATGGCATAAAATAGAAAAAAATTGGATATAATAAAATGAAAAAATTTTTTAAACACTCATTGCCACCAGTTTCTATCATTAAAGCGCATCCCAAACTGCAATTTTTTGGAACACTGCTTCATAATCCTAATTTATGGCATTTTAATAGACGCACATTAGCCGGAGGAGCTGCCGTTGGGTTATTTGTCGCTTTTTTGCCCATCCCGATGCAAATGCTATTAGCGGCAGCCGGCGCTATTATTTTCAGCGTTAATTTACCTTTATCAGTGAGTTTAGTATGGATAACTAATCCGGTTACCATACCACCTTTATTTTATATTGCTTATAAATTAGGCTCGATGTTATTAAGAATACAAACCGTATCAACTGAATTTAGTTTATCTCATGAATGGTTTTTTGATACCTTAGAACATTCTTGGCAACCGCTATTAGTGGGTTCTCTCGTATTAGGTCTGCTAATAGCTTTAATGGGTTATTTTTTGATTCATTTTTGGTGGCGTATACAAGTCACTCGTTTATGGCGGAATCGGCGTGAAAAGAGAATTAGGAAATTGTTGACAATACCAGGACAAAAAATCGGACAATTTGAAAAAGTACCCCTATAATCAGGGGACAGGAATCAGGGGACAGGAATCAGGAATCAGGAATCAGGAATTAGGAATCACTGCCAGACAAACGTTTTGATGTTTCGTTTATTAAAAACAAAATCCAAAAACAATCTTTAAGGGAAAACCAAAAAATAAATTCTCCTTCTCAAAAATCTTAAAAAGAGCATCAGAAATCCTATTTCTTAAAGAAATAGGATTTCTTGAACTTGCTATTTGGGAGAATGATTTTTTTGGAATTCCCTAAAAAACAATTATTAAAAAAATACACATTTTTTATCAGGTAATTTTACCAAGATTTTATATTCACCATGTTCTATTCCCCATTAGCAAAATTTAATCATCATCATCTTTGATTTCATCGGGTTCCACTTTTTCCCGTTGAATTCGATGATAAATTTCCTCACGATGGACCGCAACATCTCGAGGTGCGTTGACACCAATTCGTACTTGATTACCCTTAACACCTAACACCGTTACCGATATCTCGTCTCCAATCATCAATGATTCACCAACACGCCTTGTCAAAATTAACATAGATATTCTCCTTTCTAACAGTTATACCAATTCTTTCTTAAGTGGCTAAAAACCAAAATAATTTTTGGATTATTTGTTGTAATGAAAGAATTGGTATTAGCTCCAAGCTTATTTCGGTGTTAAGCACATTTCCATTTATCGAGTGCTCCGAATCCTTGGTAATTTTTGAGTGGTTTTAGAAAATGAAATCCAAAGCCTAAGTTTCAGACTTTATCATTCCCTATCAAAAATCCTCTTAATCTTAAATCTTGTTTTCCAAAATTCAAAAAGAAAAATTTAAGATTGTTAACTCATGTCACGCACACAATAAATCAATGAGTGTCATTTGAGCTTTGCTTATCCGAAAATATCCAAAATAAATAATCTAGGCAAAATGATCGAAGAAACTTTTGCCTAGATTGGACTCGAACCCTGGGATTTAGATGTCCAATCTAAGCAAAAACGCAGTTTTAAAACCTGGTATATTTCTTTTTTTGACCGGACCTAAGATTTTTAATCTACTATCACATTTTCATCTAAACCAAAAGCCTTATGTAACGCTCTCACCCCTAATTCCAAGTATTTTTCATCAACAACCACCGAAATTTTAATTTCTGAGGTTGAAATCATTTGGATATTAATGCCTTCATCTGCCAAAGTCCTAAACATCGTACTCGCAATCCCCGCATGTGAGCGCATCCCAACACCAACCAGAGAAATTTTCACAATACTATTATCACCGAAAACTTCACCAATACCCAATTCATTAGTATGATCTTGTAAGATTTTCAATGCCTTTTGGTAATCGTTGCGATGTACCGTGAAAGTAAAATCCGTTGTGTTATCGGTTCCCACGTTTTGGATAATGATATCGACTTCAATATTCGCATCTGCGATAGGACCCAAAATATGAGCCGCAAATCCGGGTCTATCTTGGACTTTTCGTAAAGTTAATTTGGCTTCATCACGGCTAAATGCAATACCTGAAATAAGGGCTTTTTCCATGGTTTCATCCTCTGGTGCAATCAATGTGCCCGATCCTTCTTCAAAAGAGGATAGTACACGTAACGGTACATTGTATTTACTGGCGAATTCTACTGAGCGAACTTGTAAAACTTTTGAACCTAAACTCGCCATTTCCAACATTTCTTCAAAACAAATTTTATCAAGGCGACGGGCTTTAGGTACCACACGTGGATCAGTTGTATATACCCCATTTACATCCGTATAAATTTGACATTCGTCAGCTTTGAGAGCGGCTGCGAGGGCAACAGCAGTCGTATCGGATCCTCCCCGACCTAATGTTGTTATATTACCTTCAGAATCAACACCTTGAAAACCGGCCACGACGACGACAGTGCCTTGCGCCAAATCCGCATCAATACGTTTATTATCAATATCAAGAATACGGGCTTTAGTATGGGCACTATCCGTCAAAATATGTACTTGTGCACCAGTATAAGAACGAGCCGGACAACCTCGTGCTTCAAGGGCCATACTTAATAAACTGATAGTCACTTGTTCGCCTGTCGCTAAAAGCACATCAAATTCACGGGCTTTAGGTGGACTAGCCACGCCTTTAGCCAATGCCACTAGGCGATCCGTTTGTCCGCTCATGGCAGAAACCACCACGACAACTTGGTGTCCTTTAGCTCGTGTGGCCATGACTTTTTCGGCGACTGCGATAATGCGTTCGGTTGAACCCACCGAAGTACCACCGTATTTTTGTACAATTAGTGCCATTTTTTGGTAATCCTTTAATAAAGTTGGCGATAAAAGGAATATTAAACACTATTTTTCAAGAAGGTACAAGGATAAGGAGAATGGGAAAATAACAAGGGGAAAGGGGGAAATGGTTAATTAAAAATAATGATTGTCGTGATCAAAATGATGTTTTTTCTCGTTTGTTCTTTATCACGGATTTGCAATCGGCATGGATGGTGACAGGTGTAGGTCGGGTTAGCGAAGCGTAACCCAACAAAAGCCTTAGCCGTTGTCTAAAATCTCAAGTCTGCTAAAGCAGACTACACAACAACGGATTTAGTTGGCTTTAGCCGATTTCGCTATAAAGAAATCGAAGATTTTCGCACTTTTAGGGGTTTTAGCCTATTTATAGTCAAAAAGGATTGTGTTATAAATTAACAAAAAATACTTAAATTTAATCGAAATCATGCCGCCTAAACATATCAAAATTGCCCAATTTGATAATGGCGTGATTGATATTTAGATTTTACCATTTCAACAGAAACCTAAGAAAGTCGCTATCGACAAAGAAGCACTAGCCATTTTTCAAAAAAATGGATTTGTTGGTTATTTGCTTGATGAAGCCAATTTATCGGAAAATTGTAACGAGGTTAGAGAGTACACTATTTATAGAACTAATGCTGACGCGCTAGATATGGATTTCATTAATGCCTTGAAAATCCAGTTCAAACACAAAGAAGTTGAAATCGCTGTCTGTGAAACGGCACAAGTTGAAGAAGATGAAACGGCTTTTGCGAGCATCACCAGCTAATCGAGCGCATTTATTAGAGGCGATGGACAATATTGCCCATAACCGTCTGGTAACTGTTAATTTAGATGAACTGCAATGAAAAAAATTGCTTTTGAAGAAACGGCCTTTCAGCTTACTGTCTTGTATAAATCAAACCATAATGGAGCAAAACCACTATGTTAGAAACCCGAACAGTTGAAGCAAAAACAAAGTATATACCGGTCTTACCAACTCAAGATGATTTACCTTATAAAGATACGAGTTTTCGTCATCATTTTATACCACGACTTCCAACTCAAGATGATTTACCTTATGAGGATGGCATACCGATGGAAACAGAACGGCATAGACTTCAAATGGAATTACTGATTAATTCACTGAAACCTTGGTTAGCCCAAAACGGTGGTGGCTATGTCAGCGGCAATATGTTCGTATATTTTAGTGCGAACCAATTGAAAAATGAAGATTTTAGGGGCCCAGATGTTTTTGTGGTGTTAGGCGTTTCTAATCAAGAACGTAAAAGTTGGGTCGTTTGGGAAGAATCCAAAACGCTGGATATTGTGATTGAACTCTTATCCGAGAATACCACTAAAGAAGATAAAGGCAAAAAGAAACTGGTTTATCAAAATCAGTTAGGTGTATCCGAATATTTTTGGTTTGATCCATTTAATGCCGAAGATTGGGCTGGATTTGAGCTTCAACATGGCATTTATCAACCCATGGTACCAAATGTCCAAAATTGTTTTATCAGCCAACGGTTAGGATTAGCCCTAACTCGTTGGCATGGTGTTTATGAAAATGCGGAAGCTGTTTGGTTACGTTGGGAAACCTTAGACGGAGAATTATTATTGACACCTCAAGAACGGGCTAATCTTGCTGAGCAAAAAGCGAATGCTGCTGAACAAAGGGCCCAAGCCGCTGAAGCAGAAATCGCTCGTTTGAAGGCACTTTTAGCGGAACAGAAATAGTTTTGAAGTTTTATAGCGTTTTTGCGTTTAACGCGTTACAGCGTTATAGCATTTTTTATTTAAATTATTAATAACTTAAACTAGATTAATTGTACTTTATTTAATCGGGAATTGCTATATAGTGCCAACAGCTAAGGTGATTTCCAGAAAAAATTATATCGTTGCCTGAGCTTGTCGAAGGCAAATTCTTGCAGTTGCCTTCGACAAGCTCAGGCAACGATCCCGGTATTTTCTTTTCTGGAAATCGCCTAAAGCCATTGTCTAAAAGCTCAAGTCTGCTAAAAGACTATACAACAACGGATTTAGTTGGCTTTAGCTGGTTTCGCTAGCCTTGAGATTTATCTCAAAGTTGAGAAGGATTTTCTTCTTTTGAAAAGTCTGAGGAGGAGGGAGTGGTTAATTGATTATTGATGGCAACGGATCGAGTATTAATGATAACTTGAATATTCATATCAAATTCAACTTTATTATTTTCAATACTGAGATTTTCTATATGAACTGTTGTATCGACTGGATTATTTGAATGACTGGTATGTTGCGCTCTATAACCCTTATCTTCAAGCCATTGAGAGATATTTCGCCAATTTTCGATTCTTTCATTTTCCCGTTCGACGATTTTTTTTACATATTGATATAACTTGTTACATAAATTGACTTCTAATCCTCTCACATCAATATGGAGCGTTTCAGCGATTTCCGCAGGACTGTTGCCACATAACAAGCCACGTAAATGTAATTTTTCAATTCGCGTTAGATGTCTTCCTTTCGCAGAAGATAAATCGTTATATAAACGTTCTAAATCCCACTCCTTTTCTGCTTCAAGAAATTTTTCTTCGGTGTGTTTTGCCATACTATAAAATTCCGGTTGATTGAAAGACAAGTTTCAAAAACCTGTCAGGTTTATCTCATTTATCAAATAAAAAATTCTAACGACATATAATTTCAAAACTAATTTTTGCTAGTTGTTTTAAGCAATAATTTTGCCGTAAAATATCGTCTGTTTTTAAGCCATTCTATATAAAATGAAATTATTTTAAAACTCATCATAAAAATTCTAATGGCATATAATTTTAAAACTAATAGTTGTTATATTTACTATGCAAAAACTTTGCCGTACAATGTTCGCAGTTTTTTAAGTCTTTATAATATCTTTAAGATTGAAATTATTTTTAAATATATAATGTAGTATAACATTTTTCATAATATTTATTAGTCATTTTTTTGAGCATTTAATTGATAAGGGCTTAATGAATCATGGTAGAGAAATAAGTAGTTGATTAAAAAAGGTAAGTAGTGGACCAGCACCGCCTTAAAAAGGGTGCTGGCGGTTTTGGATAGGCTATAAATAGTACAACAAATAGTACAACGAATAAAAAACACAAACAACGAATAGTTTTTCGATGTGTTTTTTTAAATTCGATGAACTCATTAATAAGGCAAATCTGGAATCGTTGGTGTAATGTTGCACTTAATTAAGAGGTAATTAAATTATGAGACAATTTGTTCGCATAATTGGGTATTGCTTACTTGTAAGTATGATGCTTTGCTCTCAAGTAATTTGGGCATCCCCTAACTTAAATAGTGATGCTTATTCCAAAGGGGGGAAAGTAAGCAATCCATTTGATCAGTGGGGTTCCAATTGGTTTGAATGTACAAGATATGCTTTTGGTAGAGCTTATGAGAAAACTGGCAAAATTTTAAAATTTTCTCAAAGTTGGGGCAGACATGGTGGTAAATGGTATGATCTTCTTGTTGGTTTATCCAAAGGTAAAACTCCCAAACCTAATTCCCTCATTTCATGGAAAGGTAATGATGGATATGGTCATGTGGCATTTGTTGAATCTGTTAATGGCGATAGTATTACCATTAGTGAAGCTAATTGGGGAACACCTGGAAAATACAATGGTATGCGTACTCTTAGTAGACGTAACTTGGAAAAGAGATTGCAGGGCTTTAATGGTTATGTTTATCTAGGCAATAATAGTAGTAGTTCTACAGGCTCCACTACTACTTATTCCAAAACGCCCAAGAGTCTCACTATTCACGGCATAACATCTCTCTATGAGAGCAGTTCTACTTCTTACACCGCTAAAGTCCGCTATACTGATAGTAGTAGTTTAACAGACGTGACTAGCCGTGTTTCTTGGACAGAAAATAGCAGTTCTGCCTATTTTAGTGGTTCAAGATTGTATACTCGCTCTGTTTCTAGTGATAAGAAAGTTTACGTAAGAGCTTCATACAGAGAAAACGGTAAAACGGTAGCAGCAGGTGTGTGGGTAACAATTAAGAACAAGAGCAGTTCTTCATCCAGTTCTTCATCAAGTAGCTCAAGCAGTAGTAGCTCCAGTAGCTCAACCTCTATTTCAAAGGTCATCGATAATTTTTATTATAAGAATCGTGGCTACTTTGGAACCAAGAGAGGGAGCAACTATACTTATGGCTCTTATACTTACCAGAATTTTAGCACTGGTAAGAAAATTGCCGTTAAGAAACAGGGTTCCTACTATTATATTTACTACTATAAGTATAGTGGTGGTAAACCGATATATTATGGTAAACAACGTGCCTGATGTTGTAGTGGATAAACATTAATATCTTAACTAAAAAGGGGTTATCATTGTCAATTTGATAGCCCCTTTTTTACGTCAATAGGTTTCTAAAATATGAACATATTTGAATTAAAAACATCATTATTAATAGGTTTTATCATCAGTATTGTTTTTTCATTTGTTATGGGCTATTCATTAGGCAAAATGAATAGCCAACCTGAAAACGTGGTGATTGAAACAGTGAATCCAACCATTGATACTGCACCACTACAAACTATTACGAACCAAATTGGCACGACATCAAATGAAATGGATAGTCGAGTCAAACAATTAGATACCATTTTGGTACAGTTAAAAACCATTTCTAACAAAACACTCACCACATTAAAGTCACTGGAAAAACAAACAGTTCAACTCGTAACCGTCAATCAAACCCCAAATCCATCTCCATCCCCCCAAGTCAGCGAACAAACATCCGATAGCTCAAATTCTCCTCCAATTGATTCTCCTCCAACTGCAATGGTTGAAGAGTTAGATGAAGAAACATTGAGAAAATTGAAAGTTTCATTAGCTTTAGTTGACTCTGAGCATGTCGAACAAAAAGCGGAACAGATGTTTCTTGGTGAAGCTGTTGACAGAGAAAAAGCGATTCAAGCGATTGCAAGAGTCAGTTCTCCAGAAGTGAAAACAGAAATTGTGAATTTTATTCATGATCCAGACGAAGACATGGGAGTTCGACTAACGGCTATTAATTCTCTTGATTGGAGCGGCGAGGCTGAAACATTAACGAATATTTTCCAAACTGACAATAGCCATGAAATTCGTTTAGCAACAGTTCATGCTGCTAGAGAAACCGAATTTGATGACTTTGAAAAAGAACAACTCAATCAAGTTTTCTTTGATAATTTTCAGACAGAAACCGACGAGAACGTCAAATTGGCGATACTTGACTATTTTTCAGACAATCAACCAGAAACCATTGAACAACTATTGACATTAGTTCCGCCGGACAATTTTTCGCCTGAAGTACGCAAACATGTTGAATTATTCCAAAATCAGTTGCCAATTGAGGATGAAGAAATTGAGAATGAAGAGGAATAAGCAAGGATTTCTCGGTAGTACTATAAACCTGACAGGTTTTTTCTTCAAATTGGTAATCGAAAATAAGTAACCCCTATTAAAAAAGCCCCTTTCCTTTTTTGGATTGGGGCTTGTTTTATGGGTTAAGATCAGCTAACCAAATCTCACCACGTTTAACTATCATGATTTATCCTCCTTGAATAAGTTAGCCGTATAGTCATCCATACCTTCTTCAGCTAATTTGCGATCTTCCTGAGCAAATTCTGCATAAAGTGTAGCAAGTTCAGTTTCATCAAAAGAGGATTTCAGATTAAGACGTGCCCGAAACTTTAGAAAAGAAAGAAATTCAAAAACTTGTTTAAGTTCCTCTCTATTGAGACTATCAAGGGTTTGAGTAATCTGTTCTTTAATAGAAATGTTTGCGTTGATAGCTTGTGTATTCATAAATATCCTTGTTATTGATATACTTGACACTATTATAAATTTTACCATCTCATAAAATTTTTATTGAGGCAATTAGGGAGAAAAAACATGGCATTCAGCAATTTCAGCCGCAGGTGGTGGGCAACAAAAAGACGTTACCCACCCTACAAATCTGCACTTACATCAAACTGAGGTCACACCCGTTTTATCCTTGCTTATAGGCAATCCTTGTAGTTATTGTCTTTGATAAAAAACTTAAACATCGAGTGATAGTGTAAGTTATTTTCTTAGGAAACCGATTCTCCCTGCCGATCATATAAGTTATTATTAAGAGCTTCCATAGCCAAATCAACATCGCCCTTGACGTGTTTGTCTACCAATATATCAAAACGATCAGACACTTCGATTTTGGCGCGTTTGCCTTCTTTGACTTCTTGCAGTTGACGTTTTTGTTCTTCTTCTGCTTGTGTTAATTCAGATCGTTCCTCACCATCAATGGATAGATAGACGCGATAATTGGCTTTAAAACTCTTTTTGCGAGCCATTTCATAGTATTTGGGAAACTCTGAAGCTGCCGTTTTGCCTTTGTTTTGGAGTTTTTCAAACAGTTTGGCAAAGTCACTGTCTTCAACGCCCATTTCACCACACACTTGCTGAACATTGAAGGGATTAGCCAGATGTGCCAACAGTAATTGAGTCAGCACTTTTCGGGTTTCTTGCTTGACGATGATTTGAGTCCCCGTAAAAACAATGTGCTGCATGTAAAGTTGGTCAAACGTAAAAAATTGACCACGTTCTTGTAAAGTTAAGTCGAGTAACTTGACAAAGCCGTTAGTCACATTGCGTGGATCAGTAATAAAATGACGTGCAATCTCTAATATGTGAGCCCATGCGTCAAAAATGGCTTTTTGAAAGAGGGCATATTGAATCATGGGCGAAGTTTGTTCTTCTTTAGCTTTTTTTACCGTGGTTTCAAAATTTCGATAAACCAGTCGCGCACTTTCATAAGATTTTCCTTCTGTAATGGGCATGTAATCTAACAGTTGGTTAATCACTTGCCGTGCTTCTATCGCTTCTTGCTGTTCGCTGTCAGCAAGTGCGGTTAACTGGTTTAATTCTTTGCAGAAGATGCTAAATACCTTGGCAAATTCTTGCGTATTAAAAAAGATAAGTTCCAAACAGGGTATGAGGTATTTTTTGACCTGTGCTTCCAAAATATTTTTTTGGCTCAAGGAAAACTTATTCCATTTAACAATCGGATTATCTAATGCCGCTTCATCATCATCATGGGTGGGATAGAGTTCATTTTTGACTTCATCAAGGTTCAAAACATATTTGAAGAGTAATTTTTTATTACCCAAATTATCATCTAAAGCTTTGTTAATAATTCCAATACTGGTTAGAGAATAGTTGCGCATGATTTTGGCGACATCTCTTTGGGTTTTAGTATTCCATTCAATAACGGCTAATCCTTCCGCACCCTGATTGTTCAAAATGTAATCACAGAATTTGCGGCACGCGAGATTACTAATGGTGTCATCAGATAAGAGAATGTTGAAGTGCCCACCAACTTGTTTCGCAGTATTATTGACATCGACAAACAAATGGCGAAAGACTTCGGGTACGGTTGGTACACGATAAGGTGCATATTCCCGATTTTTTTGGACGGTACTGTTGGGCGCAAACAGGATGCAAACTGGTATACCAAGATGTTCTAGTAATTCGGGATGTTTTTCGTAGACTTGCATGATGGTAAATAGGCGGTGTTGTCCATCAATAATGACGAGACGCGCACCATATTGATTACCTTTGGCAATGCGAATATCAAGCTTCACCGGTTCACGTTGTACTTTGACTTCTGTGGTTTCATCGGTTTCACCAGTATTTAATTTAAAACAATAAGCTTGGGGGCTGGTGCTAGAAAAATAGGTAAGTTTAAATAATCCAGGCCATTCTCTAATAACATGTTCCTTATTATTAACTAGCATCATGTTGCCAGTTTCATCCGTATAATAGGCTTCCATGATTTTGCCTTTGGTTGGCACAATGGCAGCCAATAGCGGAGGAAAAAAAACCGATCGCGCTTTGATTTCTGCGAGGGTAAACTTTTCTGGACTTGGATTTAAATAAGGTTCCATTTCGATGCGAACTCGTTCTTCATCAATATCGCGTTGCATCAAAAGTTCAAAATCGATCTTGTCGGGACGCATGTCCCTGGCAAAAGTCAGTTCGGGCAACTCAGCAGCAGAGAAGGTTGTCATAATATATTCAATCGGAAAAGATTCACCGCTATAAAACCGACCAAAACTACCAATGCGTTCAAAATTATAAATTTGTTCTTCACCGAAAGTTTCCAGTGACATAAAAAGTTTTCCTTTTGAAGAGTGTTTAATTGTTAATTGTTAATTGTTAATTGTTAATTGTTAATTTAACCTGATGTTCAAATTTTAGGTTTTTATTAACTCATGTTACGCACCAAATTTCTAGCGAGAAACAAAGTAACGAAGCGTAGCGAGATCAATCTCAAAAAACAAAACAAAGTGTCATTTCGAGCAGAACGAGAAATAACATGACTGAAAACTCAGGAGAAGTCTGTAAGTTTTTGATTTTTAGTTGAGCTTATCCACGTAAATCTTTGAAAATACTATATGCAAAAAAGTTATCAGGAATTTTCAGTTAAGGAATTTCTCGCTTCGCTCAGAATGCTATCAAGAGATTGATCTCGCTACGCTTCGTTACTTCGTTTTTCGCTAGTTAACAATTAACCATTAACCATTAATAATTAACGATTCCAATAGACTGCTTTTTCTGGAAATAACCACCGTATACCGCCGCGAGGGTCATTGCAATCACCAGTGTAACGAGGAATGAGATGAATATGTAGGTGCATGACAGTTTGCCCGGCTGCTAAACCGTCATTGAAGCCAATATTGTAGCCATCAGGTTTATATGTTTGATCTAATTCTGTTTTTGTGAATTGTAAAGCGTTTAACAGGGCCCTTTGTTCTTTGTTGGTAGCATCAAACAAGGAGGCAATATGGCGTTTGGGAATAATGAGAGTGTGAGCGGATGAAATCGGAAAGCCATCTCTGATGGTAAAAACGAATTCATCTTGAAAGATAATTTGTTCATCGTCTACATGACAAAAAGGACAATCTAAAAGCATAAGTTTTGTTTATCAAAGAAATCCAAAATAAATAATCTAGGCAAAAGTTTCTTTGAAACTTTTGCCTAGATTGGACTCCTTTAATCTGGAGTGGTGAAAATTAGGTGCTTTATTGCATCAAAAGTTGATCCTATTTTATTCCGCAAGTTATTGATGCTTTTTTCATTAATAATTAACAATTAACAATTAACAATTAACAATTAATATTTTTCATCACCAATCTTAATCTGATGTTGGAGTCCAAAATTTATTTGAGTTCTTACAAATACTATTTCTTAAAGAAATAGCATTTGTTTTTACGTGCATCAATTAATTTTCTGCTATGTCCCTAATTGCAACCATTCAGCTAATTCCCATCTCCTATTCTCATTATTGAGTATTTGTGTCGCCCAATTTTTTTAATGAAATTTCGCCTTTGTATTCAAAAGGCATTTGAAGGGGAGCCCCTTTTACAACATTGACTCCACCCTGAAGTCGATAATTCAAGGCACGATTGAATATAGATTGTAAATCTTGTAATCCGCCAATCATCTTCATCAAGTTACCATTAACATCCAATTCCAAAAATTCCTCGCCCATTGCTGGAATACTGATGGCTTTGTTACTTTCGCCACGTGTGAATTCCTTATCGTTGAGATAGAGTTGGTAATTCAACCCACTGATAGGTAAGGGAAATGGATTGGGATTCTGGAGGCGCATTTTGATCCGATAGGTTTGTTCAGTGAAACCCATCTTAACAACGCTAAAGTCGGAGAGACTGACTTGTGGTGCAACAGCTTGGATAGGCAAATTAGCGCAAGCTGTGAAGAATGAGGCTAAAAATAAGAAAACACTGAATTGAAATAATTTATACATAATTATGGTTTCAGATTAAGTAAGAGTGCAACAAATTAGCGAAAAAAACGAATTTGTTAATAATCCAAAATAAATTTTGGATTCCTCGCTGGAGTCCAAAATTTATTTTGGATTCCAAAAAGCCCAAAGTAAATTATTTACACAATGTACAACAGTTTATATCTACTTTATTTCCAAAGCTAAAGCTTTGGACTCCAAAATCATGGCTTGGAATCCAAAGCTTTAGCTTTGGTATTTTTTTAAAAACAGTTGTACATTAGGTATTATTTGTCAAAAATGACTTTATTATAAATATCCAACAAAGACATTTTGAAAGGAAAAGAGGTAAATTCTAGCACATCCTCTGAATTTTCTTGATAAGATAATCGCCATTCATAATCAGCGATTTTTGTGTATTGTTCAACCCAAAATTCATATTGATTGATAAGAATATATTCTTTAAAACTTGGCAGTGTCCGATAATATCTAAATTTATCACTTCTATCATAATTTTGGGTAGATTTGGAGAGGACTTCAATAATGGTCTGCGGATTAACGATGGCCTCTTTGCGATTTTCATAATAGTTGGGTTGCCCTGCAATGACCATCACATCTGGGTACAGAAATCGTTGTGTGTGAGGTATCCATACCTTAATATCGCCCAAAGCAACATCATAATTTTCTTGATTTTTAAAGTAAAAATTGAGTGCAGCACTCACATTGACTGCTATCCGATTATGATTAAAAGTGCTACCGGTCATCGCAATAATTTCACCATTATGATATTCACTTTTGTATTCTGCATATTCTTCAAGAGCTAAATATTCTGTTGGCGTGTAAATTTGTGGTTGTTGCACTTGAACTGACATATTGATTACTCACTCAAGTTATCCAAACGAGGGCAAACAGATATGTTTGCCCTCACAAATATTATTTCTTTAAGAAATGATATTTGTTAGTCGTGTTGCACTATAGTATCAGTACATGTCTTTCGATTTAACAAACCACTGTCGTATCATTTCCACTTGGAAACAATAGCCATCTTCTTGAGCTTCAATAATGTCCCGTTGTTTTAACGACGCTAATGTTTTTTCTAAATTGTTGCCAAATTGCGTTGATAATGCTGTTTGACTGACTGGTATTCCTTCACCATGAGAAGCGATAAAGTACAAAATCGCCCTTCCTGTATCATCAACTTGATTTTGCTCAATATCGGCAAAAAAGAAACTACCAACGCTTAAAGCACGCTTGGTGGCTTTTTCTACGTCATCTATTTCTACTTTCAAACGCTTCTCAACATTTTGACCATCTTTCAATTGTATTAGCTCGCCACAGACTAATTGCACTAATGCGGGATGGGCGCGTGTCACTGTGATGAGTCGTTGACTGGCTTCTGGCGTATAGCGTACCGGAAAATATTTTATGGGTTGCTCAATCAATTGACGTGCTTCTTCCTCGGATAAATAGCCAATCTGTACGGTTTGCACATTAATCAAATAACTCGCCCAGTGTTGCAAATCAGCAAAGGTATGGGTGCCCGCAAATAATAATCTAAACCGAGGACGATGTTGGATCAGATGCCGAAACATGCCCAAGATTTCAGCCGGTTGTAAACGTTTATCCTCAAAAGCCTCATCTATGGTGACAAATTCATCTAAGGCTAACAATAAAGTTTTATCACCGGTGGCTTGCTCCAGTTTATCTAACCATTCATCAAAGCGCGTAAACGGATCAGTCCGCAAAGTATCTTCATTTAAGGGCGGAAATTTGATATTGGGATATTTTTCTTGCGCTTCGTTGATGGCTCGCCCTAAGTTATAAAACAGACTGGCTGGATCACGCGCTAATGAGACGGGCCCTTGGCAATCGACAAACAGCATCACAAAGGTACTGGGCAATAGGTAATCCAGATTAATAAGTAAAGAGGTTTTGCCAGTGCGACGTTGCCCATACAGTAATAACGGTGGACAATGGCGCTTTTGTAATAATTGCTCAAGTCGTTTAGTGACTTCAGGGCGTTCTGCAAAAACCTCGTGATATTTTTTATTAATGGGAGGCCCAAAGGTATAAATATTGGGCAGTTCCTGTATGTTGAGCAGTTCATCGGCATGTTTTTCGACGATGCCTTGCCATTGTGCAGCTGTTTTCCGAAAAAGTTGTACTTCTGCGGATACCTCTTTTGAGACTAATAATCCTTTGAGACGATCAATCACAGCCATGAGCGTGGCCTGTTGTTGATGATTCTCTTGCTCAAGAGCATCTTCCACCTTTTGACTCATTTCACGAAAACTCTTTAACCAGTCTCCAGTTGGCCCGATTAATTGTTCACTGGTCAACAATTTTGGGTAAATTTCAGCGATGTCGATAATAGTTTGACAACGAGATAAGCTTTGCGAGTCTAAAATAATTTGTGCCGATTCTACCGCCCAACTTTGTGCGCCAGCAGAGAGTTGAGTCATGGCAGCAGTGGCAGCTATTGCATCTTGTTGATAAACATGCACTAATTGTTTTTCTAAACCCCACAGTGGCAAAAATTGGTGTTCATCCCAAAAAGCTGAATGGCGGTGCAGTAAGGTAACGCTTTGTTCTGTGCCTCGTTTTTGGGCCAATAAATATAAGGATAAATTCCAAATAGCTATGAATGGATATAAAATGATGGGTAACCATTTTTGATAAGTTAATCCAACCATTAAACTAACTATGCTACCTACCAAGATGGGTATCAGCAGATTCGGATTGATAAAAATCACAAATCCCACATAGGTACCACCACTGCCCAAAATGCCAGCAATAATACCTGCCCAAATACCACCAATATATCTTGCTAATACATTGGCTAACATATAAGGCAAGGTAAATAACAGAGTGAATAATATCCCATTAACAGCACCTCCAGTAAGTCCAGCTAACAATTTATCCAACCAAAGAATCTGTGTCTCTTCAACCAGGTTAAAAATGACACTCATTAAAAACGCCATGATACTGGCAAAAAAGAAAGACAGTGTCAGCATCCATCGCCAATTTTTTAAACGCCAACCTAAAAGAAGTCCAGCAGCAGCAGCCATACCAATGATTTGAGCTTGTGCTGGGGTAATATCTATCACCGTCTTCAAAAGCATACCAACGCCAGCACCGATAGTGCTGCCAGCAATCAAAACAATAGCACTCATAGCAAGACTAATAATAACGCCATAAATTTGTCGATCCAATTTATGTTTTTGTGAAGTAGCTGGCAAAGAAGCTGTCATTGCTGCGGCAAAGCTAATAATGAAAATACCTAACCAAATAGCGGCAAGGACAGCAGTTGTACCCTTAATACCAATCAAAATACCAAGGATGATACCAGCTAATGCACTAGCCACTAGCCCAAATGCCATAGAAATTGTTACACTGCTAATTAGCCCACCGACTAAACATAACATAGTGCCATAACTCACTCCTAATATTATGTTTTCAAAGGGAATCAGATAGGAATCTATTTTTGGCGGTGGAATGGTTATAAAACCCCTATCATATAAGACTTGTGGCAATCCTTGAATCATAAACCAGTGAAAAAAATCAATACTGAGTAGGGCCAAGCTAATTACTACCAATATCCACAATGGTTGTACCAGAAACACAATAGACTTTAAACGTTTTAATTCTGGATGATGCTGACAATGGCTTGGCAAGTCAGCCAACGCAAAATCGGGTACCAGCGTCGGCTCAATGCGATTAACATAATCACGCCATGCTGATGGATGAAAAATTAGCCAAAACAATAATTTAAAATTTATAAATCCTAATTTGAAAAGCGAATTGGATAAAAACATAGGCAATGTCCTTTTAATTGATATTTATTATAATTATGGATAATGATTACCCTAATTTCAATTCATGTCCAAAATAATTTTTCTCACCCAACACTTGATGGTTGACAGTATGCTCGTTAATTAGGTGCTTTATTTAGGGCTATTTTTTTCATGCCTTTCGGTGGTATTTTCCTTTTTTTTAGCAAAAAGCAGAAATTAAAATAAATAGAAAAAACAATGAACCTATCCCACTATAGCCATCCTAAATGATTTGTATCTGGTTCCAACGCTCCAGCGTTGGAATCCATCCGTGACGCTCCGCGTCACTCCTTTATCACTCATTTAGGATTGCTATATTCAAAAATGTAAAACTCTGAATAAAAATAGTTTGGTTTTTGACAAAAAAACGAGGTTTAAGAAATCCGATTTTTTCAAAAAATCAGATTTCTTAGCTCAAAAACGAATAGTGGGATAGGTTTATAAATAATGGTATTATTTTTATTTCTCGTTTTGGCTAACAAATAGGAAAATTCCGCTGTTCTGTCCCCCTTCCCTTTGGTTCAGGGAGGGAGATGTCGTAAACATACATTCATAAAGGTATGAAAAATAGAACTTCTTTACACCGAGGATTTGTGGAGACCAACAGTTACTACTCAGAAGATGGGGGCAAATGTTGAAATTCTTCAATTCTTTTTAATCCATTGGTTTTCCAAACGGCTTCTGATTTATTTTGTTTAAGAGCCGCTAAACGTTCATCGCACAGAATTTGTAGCAATACAGGCCATCGACGGCTTTTTTCTAACATCCATTCCTTATCTTCTTGTGGAATATTTTGCGGTAAATAAGTCAGTAATTCAAAAGCTTCGTCAACTGTAAATGGTCCAAGCTCTAAACAATTGCCAAACAGGTTAAAAAAAGGTGAAGATTTACCAGCATCCTGGGCCAATTTCCATAATGGTTCATGGGCTGTCACCAAGTAACCTAGATAGGCGCAATGTCCCGTCAAAAAACGCATATTATGCCAAAATTCTTTAGTGAGCTTCTTTGAATTTAAACCAGCTCCAATTTCATCCATCATAATAATCGTTGGTTGATTGATACTTTTGAGAATTTCAGCAAAACAATGTAAATCGCACCGATTAGGCTTTGGCAAATTCAATTGTTGCAACACCTCGCCCACCAAAATCTCTGGTTCACACATTCCTGGATCATGAAAATTAATAATAGCAAATTTAAAATTGTCCGGAAGCCAAGTTTTCCATCCTTTCGGTTGATCAATACGTAAATCCGTCGCTGTAGCCACACGTTCTAGGTAATGTAGCAATGAAGTTTTACCACTAGCTCTTGGTCCGGTAATCGCCATATTAATGATTGGTATTTGGAGCCAAAACCGTCTAATACTTTCTAAAATATCCTCACGGCCAAACAATTGATTAGGTGAATAAATAGGATTGCAAATAATTGGAAGAAAATGAGTAGCGGGTTTATCCCTTTGGCAGCCGGCAGCTTTTAAGAATTCATGTTGTTCTTGTGGGGTGAGTTGGAACAGCATCATGACTTTACGTACTTTTTCACAATTAGGCTTTTTGACGATTTCATGTCTCCAACGAATAATCGTCTGCCTTGCTAGTCCAGACTTCCAAGCCATCCAACCATTGCTATAACCCATTTTTATCATGTAGTTATCAAATAAGTCTAAGAAATTGGACATCATACGTTTCCTATAAAGGTAAAAGGGGAAAGGAACAGGAGAAAGGAACATATAGGGGCCATCAAATTCCATAAAACAACACAAATAGTATTTCTTAAAGAAATACTATTTGTTTAGGATTAAAACGGTTGTGAAAAAATGCAAGTTTGGAAAGAAATCGGATTTTTAAGTTGAAAAAATTTGGAATTCGTATAACTTTACTACAATTATTCTTCAAAATTAACTTATTTTTTTATCCAAATATCGTCTAAATTTTAAAATAAATACCGCTCCAAAATCCATTTTGGACTCCAAACCAAACCGGTTGCGTAGTCCAAAATAGATTTTTAATTTGAGCCAATTTAAAATAAATTTCCACTCAAGTAGTCCAAAATAGATTTTTAATTTGAGCCAATTTAAAATGAATTTCCACTCAAAATGAGTATAACATTAATTTTCATGAACTTTTTTTTGACATTTCGGTATAAATTGGTTAAATTCATTAACGCTGTGATAACTCAGATAAGGCGATTTCCAGAAAAGAAAATACCGGGATCGTTGCCTGAGCTTGTCGAAGGCAACTGCAAGAATTTGCCTTCGACATGGTTCGACCCTTCGACAGGCTCAGGGACCGCAAGCTCACCAACCGCTCAGGCAACGGTATAATTTTTTCTGGAAATCACCTAAGGAATGGTCACGAAATAACTTCCCGTTTTAGAAATCACCTCCCCCAACCCCTCCTTATCAAGGAGGAGTTCCCCCGCCTTACAAAGGAGGGGGATAGGGGGTGGTTAGCGGTAAGTTATTTCGTGACTATTCCTAACATGGCTTAAACTTTTGAGTTTCTTGAAACTAATAAAGTTTTCACATCAGACAAAACCCTTCTGGACAACAAGACTTCCCAATAATGGTAGAGATGCTTATGCAGAAATTTTTTCAACTCACTGTCATCCTCATCGTTGGCTTTTTTTCTCAAGCCAGCGTAGCAGAAGAATTTGAGGTGATAGAAAGTAATACCTCAAAATATCCACAAAATCGGGTATTGACTGGACCGGATAAAGTTGAACTCAGTAAGGGTGAATTTTTTATCCTTAAAGCCCTTTCCAACGGTCAAAAATTCTACATTGATGGTCCTTATAATGAATTCTCCCCAGTCATGGGTAAAAAGTGTAAAAAGGACAATCTGACTGATATTTTGGTTTGTATTGGTGGAGCGACTAAAGAGTGTCAAATGACAACCATATCAGGCATACTCAAATGTTTAACAACACCGATTCTTCCTAATATGGAGGATGAGGATACGGCAAAAGAAGTTTTAGTGAAAATGCTGTGGGAATTAGGGCGATCATGGTTCGTGCATCAAGCGGTCCCCTCAAATTGGAAGTCACTCAATACAACACCTTCCAATGTACCAACTGATCCTTGGATGTTGGTTGCGTTTTTAGATAAAGATTTTTGTTATCGCACAAACGAACCGCTAAAAATTTGGCCACCAGAGGCACTAACCAGTCAATTGTTAGTATTAGCAGATTCTGATGAATCAGTTACGACAGAAGATAGTGCTGATTTGAAGAAAAATTCTATCATCTTACACAAAATGCCAACGGATAAAATATGGCCTTCTAATACTTTTCAAGCGGTTTGGATGGCAAAACAAGGCTGTTATCGACAAGCACAATTGTTATTATCGCCACCATAAAAAGCAGAAAAAAGCAGAAGTCACTTCTATCAATGGAAATCAAGCCAGTATTGACAAATACTATTTCTTCAAGAAATAGTATTTGTTGATATAGCAATCCTAAATGAGTTATATAGACTTTTTCATTTTGAAAAAAGGAGTGACGCAGAGCGTCACATAATGATTCCAACGCCAGAGCGTTGGAACCAGAAAATTGATCCCGTTTTTGTTCCATTCATCAAAAACAATCAGTTATTGAGGTGTTTTTCATTACCAATTACCAATTACCAATTTTCACCAGCCCAGTTTGCAACCCAGTCTTTTCCGTTTTTGTGCCTTGTTCCCTTAGTTAATTTGAAATGTGCCAACACCCAATTTATCCAGATTTGACAACGGATTACCATCAATCGGTGAACGTAAAAAATAAAGCGTATAGTTGTCCTTGGGTGGAAAATCTGGATTGACTGGTAGTTCAATGATATCCCCGCCTTCCCATGCCGGTAGCGTTATGTTGTTATCAAACTTATCAAGTTCAATAACAAAAGCAGGATCATTTAGTGTTTTGAATACCATTAAAATATTTGGCGAATTTTGTAGCAGGACCCCAAAATACTGCGCTTGTCCTTCTGGTACAGAAGGCAACCTCACACGTAAGTTGTCTCCATTACGATAGACTGCTTGTGAGGGATTCAGTTGATTGTCAGGTTCTCCTTCTAAAATAAGTATCTGAGAAGAAAATGGTTCAAGCACAGTATCACTAAGAACGCGATTATTATCTATGTCATAATAAGTCGCGTTTCCTAAATAGAGCGTTCTCGCATTTTCATTCACGTTGGTAAACAGGGACACTTTTTCAGTGGGATCGTTCAAAACCGCATCCACCAATTCAAATGTCACATTGTCAAGCCAGTAAGTATCCGCATGATCTTTGGTGGTGATGAAAAGGATTTTGCCGGAACTGGTTGTGACGGGTGATTGAAAGAACATTTCATAGTCCTTACGGTTTTGATCATAAGCGACAAAGCTTTCTTTTAATATCGCTCGATTATTTGGATCGGTGTTATTAATTCTCAATAGAATGGTACCAAAACCATTACCAACGACGCTAAATTTTAAACGGTAAGACTGCCCAGTGGTTAATATCAGGGCATTAGGTATGACATTAGCGTTACCAGTACCCCGGTACACAGCTTTTAAACTGCCACCGTCCATTTGAGCTTGCGTGGTGTCATGAGAGATGTCAGAGGCACCAGAGCCTTTCCAGTTCTCAACTGTTGTATCAAACGTGGAATTGAGCAATAAATTAGCTCCAACATTGGAAACATTATATTCCTCGACCGAAATCGGGTTATCACACCATCTGGAATTTTGCTCCAGAGTGCTAAATTCTTGTTGCCAAAAGCCTAATGAGTAATTTTTATGGTCTCTTTGCAACGCAATTTTAGAAAAGGGATTACAGTAAAAGTTATTATCAAACGTCCCATGGTTGGTGGCATTGGTTAATGACAATCCTTTTTGATCCGGGGTGAGCGCGAAAATTAGGTTATCTTCAACCACATTGTTGTTTGATCTCTTAGAACCATAGATATCTTCTAGCACCATCTGATTGTTCTGATTGTTGTAGACGAGATTATTACGAGCCTTGCTATTAGTAAAGCTATTTAAGCGAATACCTTCATGAGCATTATTAGCAACGGTATTGCCATCAATCACATTGTCCGTTAACGTGTTATTGGCACCGATACCCATGCCATAAGACCGATGGTGTAGGCAAGGGGTATCGTCTTTCGCACATCCATTTGAGTCATCCACGTTGCCAACCGAACCGAGACAGAAATTGCCAATGATTTGATTACCATCGGAACCAATGACAATGGCACCACCATCATTAAGCAGCAACATGGCGTGACGAACCACATTATTTTCAATCAGATGATTACCTTTACCGGTGACCACAATACCAGCATGAGAACTATTTTCAACCGTATTTTGGCGTACGGTATAACCTTTCCCGCCAACGGAAATACCGAGACCTTGATAGACACCATCCGTTCTCACCCCATAAACCGGATAGAGGGCAGTATTAGTCACGGTGTTTTTTTCAATGACACTATTTTGGACCTCAAAATCACTGGCATTGTTGAGCCCAATGGCACTGTGTAATTGATTATCAAAAGTATTATTGGCTATCAACACATTGGGGCTATTCCAAGTGGCGATTCCTTGAATGTTGTGTTCAAAGTGGCAATTTTGAACGGTCACATTTTCTGAAGCATTAATATTAAGCCCATTTTGCGTAAAATGACGAAAGCTGAGATTCTCTATCAACGTATTATTTTGTCCGTTGCCGAGACTGATACCAACATTAATAGTTGAGCCTTCAATCAGGAGCGTATTTGGTTCGGCATTTTGGCGTGGATAGAAATAGACTTTTTGGGCATCTACGTCGTAATACCATTCACCTGGATTGTCGAGTTCTTCCAATTTACCGTCCAAAAAATAGCCCCATTCTGGTAATTGATTGCTCAGCCTATCAGCTGTGATTTTACCGTTGGAAGCGGTGTAACCGGTCACTTCGGTGACTTTATAAGTCCAACTGTAGTTGCGGATGCGTAACGTGGCTCCTTCCCAGTAGTCATCGGGTTTACCATAAGCGGCTAAGTTTATATCGGTAAAACCTTTTTCACCGTTTTTGGCATCGACTTTGAGCCAGTTAGTTTTGTTGGGGGAATCCACATTAGGATAACGGGCGATGGTCATCAATTCACCGTTGACAAACAAGTGAAAAATACCATTAAAAGATAATGGTAGTGCAGAAACATCTGTTTCATAGATGTTTTTGTCCAAGTCGGCATGTTTGGTGGGTATCCAATCGGTCATTTGAACACTGCCGGCAATGACCGGTTTGTCACCGGTACCATAAGCACCAATAGTAATCCCTATTGGAGATTTTTTGAGACTGATTGCGCCTCGAAAAATTTCACCACGCTTGAACAAAATGGTGTCGTTGTCTTGAAATTGGAAGGCGTTGATTTTGTCAATCGTTTGCCACGGTGAGCTTTCAGTCACTCCGTCGTTAAGGTCGTTTCCGCTCACGCTGGAAACGTAATAGGTGGCACTTTGTGCTACAAGGGGTAAGGTCAACCCCATTATAAGTAGTAGATAAAATAACTTCTTTTTAAACACAACAAGTCTCCTAAAAAAGTGTAGCTGATCCAAAATAAATTTTGGACTCCAAAACCCCAACCCCAGCAGGAGTCCAAAATTTATTTTGGCTCAAAACCAAAACACACTTTTAATCGCACCTTCAAGGATCGGGTGCGATTAAAAGTGCGGGGGCAAATAATCATCCAAAATAAATTATCTCGGAATCCGTTTAAGCCTGCAAAAACGGATTCCGAGATTGGACTCCGCTGCCCATTGGTTTGGAGTCCAAAATTTATTTTGGATACCGAAGATTAGCAATACCCCGCACTTTTAATCACACCCGCTCCTTCTGGAACAAAATGACACAAGGTTTGGGTGTTGGGATGGACACTATATATATTTGATTTGTAAATAAAAAAACCCCTATCCTCCCTTTAATTTAAGAGGAGGTAGGGGGGGGGTCTAACGAGTGTGACCTCAATTTTATGTGAATATATAGAAAGTGGTGTTTTTGTAGGGTGCGTCCCACGCACCTTTAGAGGGATATATACTTCGCACAGTTAAGTTTTCGGATTTTTGTAATCACAATCAATTTATGCCCGTGCGAAGTATAGCTTATCGTAAGGTGCGTGGGACGCACCCTACATACCTACATCAAATTGAGGTATCTTTCTAACCATCAAAATAACATTGACAGGGTACTATAGTATTTCAGATAATTATTTTCAAAAGGGCAACCACAAGGGATTGCCCCTACATCATGTTGGTAGGGGCAATCCCTAGTGGTTGCCCAGAAATTATTTTTCTGAAAATCTATATAACTCAACGCGGGACAAATTTTACTTTTGTCATTGATCGTCGCTACGCTCTGATATTAATGACAAAAAAGTTAAATTTATGACCGCGAACAGTATAGTTAGTACCAAAGGACAAATTGTTCTCTGGAAACACTTGTAAACCCTTCATGGTTTTCAGGTGGTATGCCATAATAAATCCGAATGGGAGAAATGGCATCCTCTTTAAACTGGATTTCAATAGAATAGTCTGGCATAACAGCAATACTTTCCGTGTATAGCCTTGCCGTTGCTCCGAGAAAATCAATATCAACCAAATGATTTGGCCATTCTATTTCTGAGCCCAGCATGTTAATTTGTGAGTCAACCATGCTGATTAAAGGCAATGTGAACATGAAAGCTTCTTCCAGTTGAACATAAGGGTAGGTTTCCACAATATTGCCATCCACTAAAGCCGTTCCGTAAAAATCGCTAATTCCCTGTTGTACTGCTTTTTTACAGTTACTAGCCCCTTCTGCCAGAAAGATAGCTATACACTGTTTGGCCACATCCAAAGTGACCGTGTTAGAACGTCTAGTTCCGTCACAATCGCCATTCCAACCCACCAAAAGAGAACCTTCATTGGGGGTAGCAGTCAATCTAACATTTTCGTCAGGTGCATAACCGTAGCAATGGGTACCACATTCGGTCCCGCTTGGAGTATTTCTAATCGTTCCATCACCTACAGCAATCAGCGTGAGTTCGACACTGGGCACAAATTCCGCGATACAAGTCATATCGGTTGTTATGGTAACTCGGGCCTTTAAGTTAGTGGGGCTTGTACCACCACAAGCTTCGTTCCATTTAGCAAAGGAATAGCCCTCATCAGGAATAGCTGTTAAACTAACAATCTTACCACTCAAGTAATAAGCTTGACACTGTTCACCACAGTCAAGGTAACTCCCGGTGACTTTGCCACTGCCGGCAATTTGAACATTTAGCTTATTCACGCTAAGCGTTGGCTCAAACCGGGCTGTGCATGTCATATCCGATGCCATTGTTACCGTCATACGTGTTTCTGTGCCACTACAATCCCCCGTCCAACCACTGAATTCAAAGCCATTTTCAGGAGAGGTTATTATTAGGATTTCACGATTAGATTGGTAATCATAACTACCTTCATTGCAATTGGAACGACAGGCAATGGTTGTGCTTTCACCTTTGAGTCTAGCAGTGATACTGCCTCGGCCGTCGCCCGTTTTGGTAACCGTTAAAGTTGAAACGCCCGTGCTAGTTTCATTGACTTCTGGATTGGTACCTTGTTGATATTCCTCCAAATTAGTCTTTCCATCACTGTCTTCATCCGCAGATGCATCCGAAGGATCAAGCGGGTTAAGGAAAGCATATTGGTTTTCATAATCATCTGGCAAACCATCTCCATCATCATCGGTATCCACATTGTTGTCAAGACCATCACCGTCGGTGTCTACAGGTGGTGAGGTGCTTTCATTGACTTCTGGATTGGTACCTTGTTGATATTCCTCCAAATTAGTCTTTCCATCACTGTCTTCATCCGCAGACGCATCTGAAGGATCAAGCGGGTTAAGGAAAGCATATTGGTTTTCATAATCATCTGGCAAACCGTCTCCATCATCATCCGTATCCACATCGTTATCAAGACCATCACCATCGGTATCTACAGGTGGTGGGGTGCTCTCATCGACTTCAGGATTGGTACCTTGTTGATATTCCTCCAAATTAGTCTTTCCATCGCCATCTTCATCCGCAGACGCATCCGAAGGTTCAAGCGGGTTAAGGAAAGCATATTGGTTTTCATAAACATCAGGCAATCCATCTCCATCATCATCGGTATCCAGATTGTTGTCAAGACCATCACCATCGGTATCTATTCCAGATGGAACGATTTCTTCAAGGATGTGAAAGATTTGATCCACAGCAATATCACTGTGATTAGATGTATTACCATTTGGCCAAATTATTTCAATTCGGTCAATAGTGGTATTTGCTCCCAGACCGAAATGGAGACGATGTTGATTTTGACCGCCATTATGGTTGCCACCATCCTGCATTCGCATCTGGACTTTACCATCAGGTGTGTAAACCAGCACTTTGGCCCCAATGGCATCTCGATTAGACACGGTCCCTTCTAAATCTATTTGTACCCAATGATTCTCATTGCCTTGATTTTGGAAAAGTTGGGTTGGTATACCGACATAGAAGTTTTCACTACCCGTCTTATGAACTTCCGCAGCCGCAAAGATATCCAAAAAACCGTTTCGATCATAATCCGCTACTGCGATTGCAGGACCTATATTGAAATCTTTGACACTCTTGGCAGGACCGAGAATCGGCACTGTGGCCCCTTTGGCATCGGGGATTTCAACAAAAGTACCATTCCCCTGGTTTTCATAGTAAACAGATTGCAGAGACCTGGAGCCACTAGCTGCTTGCCTAATATAAAGGTCTTGGTCCATATCATTGTCAAAGTCTCCAGCAACAACAGCAAATCCCACCAGCTTACGCGTGAAACCGGCTTCAGTAGAACGGTTGATATACCGCTTTTGTGTGGGATCGTATTCCAAATAAACCGGAATCGCACCATTTTTTTCAGGATCAAACAGTGTAAAATTTATTGGTGTTACCTCTGAAAAGTCGTTGTTAGCTATAATGTCAATGCTACCCCTTCCAGAAAAGAACACTCTCCACGTTTCTGTTGCTGAATCATAACCGATATAAGTACCGGATTGAGATTGTGGTGCGACTCCTTCGACAGAGATATCGGTAGGAGATAGGGTAAAAAACCGGCTAGTCGGAGAGGTTCCATTTGCTCCAATAAAAATGGATGAGGGAGCAGAACGACAATCAAAAGTTACCGGTTCTAGGTTTTTGAAACTCATGCCGGCGGTTCCATCTTTTGAATTTCCGTTGAAATAGATATGGCCTTTGTCTTCTTCGTGTACAATGTCGGAACCATAGTACGATCTACCACCAACGATGAAAATGTCTGGAATGGTATCTTGGTTAAAATCTGCCACGACGGCATCTTTACCTTTCAAACTAGGAAATTGCTCGGAAATGTCTTTTAATGCGGAAGTTTCGTTGTTATACACACGAACCAAAAAGCTTGGCTTGTCATTATCACCATCAAAGACGAGCAGATCGGGAATGTTATCTCCGAATAAATCACTAATCACCGCGAATCGAGCAGAGTCTTGTTTGTCCACCACATCAGGATTGAAAATAAAGCCTGATGTTTCACTAACATTTACAAAAACACCAGTCTCTGTTTGGCTGAAGAGCATAGAGGGTTGGAGCACATTCTCACGCAGGGTTTCAGTAAAATGAGCCAAATCAAGCCGCCCATCTTTATTCCAGTCGAACCACAAAGCGTTCCTACCACTTCCAGGTAAGGGACTCAGCCCCAGTTCAGGGGCCCGATCAACGAGTTTGCCATTTTCGTTCACCAATAAATGCCGTTTCTTCAACTCTACAGCTCCGCCGGCACCCCCATGGTTAATGAACACGTCCGGATCGCCATCGTTATCAAAATCCCCCCAAGTTGAACAGTGATGATCTCCTCCTTCAGGATTAGCCCATGTGGAACTAAAAACATCTGTAAATGTTGTCGCAGACTGATTAATAAATAGTTGTGGCCATCCACGTTTGCGAAAAGCATGTGGCGTAACCCAAAGATCAGGAAAACCATCAGAATTGAAATCCGTCCAGGCTGCCGTGAGAACATCATAAGGCTCCCCCTCTGTCCAAGTGAGACCCATTTGATCGCTAACCTCTTGAAACAGCGGTTGCGACCAACAAACCCTACTGAATATAAGAAGGTTTATTGTTATCATTCCGAACAAAAACCAATGCCGGTATTTAGTCTTTTTCATTGACTTAATTAATCCTCCTACTAATTTAGGGACTTCCCAAAAAATAATATAAGTACTGAAGCACAAATTTTCAGGTATTTTGTAGGGGGCCGGTAACGTCTTTTTGTTGCCCACCGAAATAGTCATCAAATCTACCCAAAATTCATCAT
>Ga0233403_10000011_pt1 | contig 68139 bp, 63 predicted proteins | sample Na_oxic_1_MG_FD_179866 | JGI IMG/M metagenome (GOLD analysis project Ga0233403, IMG submission 179866) | Seawater microbial communities from Saanich Inlet, British Columbia, Canada - Na_oxic_1_MG | ecosystem: Environmental > Aquatic > Marine > Inlet | place: Canada: British Columbia | collected...
ATATCTATAAAATATTTAATTTCAATAACTTGTATGATAAATAGCCGAAATATTTCATTTAACTTATTGATAATAAAAATAATAGGAAGCACCTCCCTAAAACTTTAGTATTTTTATGTTGGAATGTTATTGCCAGTCACTTCGGGTTAGCTTATTGAGCGTAGCGAAATAACGTAACCCGACTGAAATTGAGATTCATTTGAATTCCAACTAAGATTTGGAATCCAAAGCTTTAGCTTTGGTTAATTTAAACGGCATCTCGGTGATTTGGAGTCCAAAGCTTTAGCTTTGGTTGATTTAAACGGCCATCTCGGTTTCTTCGGCACGATGGTAGTATTTTGCAATATCTGCTTCACTAACTCGCGTCAAAGCTTCTTCTGGCAAAATTGATAATAGTTCCCAAGATAATTCTAAGGTTTCGACAATACTTCGGTTGGCTGTTTCACCTTGCCCAACAAAAGTGGTTTCAAACATTTCTGCGAATTTAAGGTAACTCCGATCTCGTTCTGATAATTCTTCTGCGCCAATAATTGAGGCTAAATTACGGGCATCCAAAGCACGTGTATAAGCGGCATATATCTGATTAGCAATGCGTCCATGATCTTCTCGTGTATGCTCTTTGCCAATGCCATCTTTCATTAAACGTGATAAAGAAGGTGGTACATTAACGGGTGGATAAATGCCTTGATTATGCAACTCCCGACTGAGAACGATTTGCCCTTCTGTGATATAACCGGTTAAATCTGGAATTGGATGCGTAATATCATCACTAGGCATACTGACGACAGGTACCATGGTGATAGAACCATGCCGATTTTTAATTCTGCCAGCCCGTTCATAAATTTCAGCTAAATCGGAATAGAGATAACCTGGATAACCTTTACGCGCTGGCACATCGCCTTTTGCCGTCGCCACTTCGCGCAACGCTTCGGCATAATTCGTCATATCAGTAATCACGACCAACACATGTAAATCTAAATCATACGCCAAATATTCAGCGGTCGTCAGTGCGGTGCGCGGCAAAATCAGCCGTTCCATTGGAGGATCATCGGCGTGATTGAGGAACATGACCACATTATTCAATACGCCACTAGACTCAAATTGATCTTGGAAAAATCGGGCATCTGCATAAGATACCCCCATTGCTGCAAATACGACAGCAAATTGTGATTCTTCACCAGGTAATTTCGCTTGACGAACAATTTGTGCAGCCAAGCGATTATGCGGTAAGCCGGAACCTGAGAAAATCGGTAATTTTTGCCCACGTACTAACGAATTTAATCCATCTATTGTCGAAATTCCGGTTTGAATAAATTCACTCGGATAAGCTCGCGCTGCCGGATTCACTGAAGAACCGTTGACATTGCGCTTTAAGCTTGAAATGATTGGTGGACGACCATCACGCGCTTGTCCAATACCATTAAAGACACGTCCCAATAAATCTGGAGACAGGGGTAATTCAAAAGGCTCTTCTAAAAAACGTACCCAGGTCGTTTCTATATCCAGATCAATGGTACCTTCAAAAACTTGTACTAATACAATATCTTGACTGGTTTGTATCACTTGCCCATTGCGCTTACGTCCACTGTGATCGCGGACCAAGACTCTATCACCCAGCGCAACATCTGGGATACCATGTAAAAATAATAAAGCATCGCGCACTGCCGAAGCCTGGCGATATTCTTTTTCTTTCATACTATTTCTCTTTTAAGTCGTTTTTTTTTTAAAATCGGCTTGATTCAAAAATAATGAATGAGGGGTAATATTTGTCGGACGTGCTAGCGTTCAAAGCACAGCGAAGAATGCCAACAAATATTACCTTGAATTGAGAACACACCCTTTTGTTGATATAGCAATCCTAAATGAGTTATCCAGAAAAAAAGGAGTGACGCGGAGCGTCACATAAGGATTCCAACGCCAGAGCGTTGGAACCAGAAAAAAAACTTGAATCTCGAAAAGTTATTTTCTGCTACGTCCCGAAGTCCAAAGTATTACGGTAAGAAATCACAAGAGTCTAAAACCGGTAACGTTTTTTTGAGTTTTTATTATTCTATTATATAATGATAATATGAAAAATTTACGGTTTTGCGTCGAGTATATAGGAATAACGCATTAAACTTAAAAACACTGGTAGTCCCTACAAACTGATAGAGGTGGTTATTTTTGGTGGGCAAGCGGGAGATAGAACTATGGATTTGTCTAACGTCTAAGGCCCGCTTGCCCACCCTACGAATCCGTCCAATGATTTGTAAACCATTGATTTTTAATACCTGCATGGCTTTGTAGGGACTACCAAAACACTATAACTAGTAGACTTCTTGCAAAAGTATTATTAAATTCTTGATTCTGTTAGTTTTATCTAAAAATAACTCATTAATGAAATCAATGAGTTACTTACTTATGCAAGAGTTTTTTTGAACTTCAATATTATTAGTGGATATATTTCGCTCTTTTTTCACCAAGTGCATAACATGAGTGATTAATTGATAATTGATAATTGATAATTGATAATTGAAGAAAATGCTTTTTTTACGTTCTCTGTTATTTTATATAGGCATCATTTTGGCACTATTGATATTTGTTCCCATAGCCTTGCTGCTATCACCGTTGCCATATCAACAACGTTACCGCGTCATAGTGAATTGGGGATATTTTACGATATGGTGGTTAAAAAAAACCTGCCGACTGACTTATCAAGTAGAAGGATTAGAAAATATTCCTAATACACCGACTATTATTTTAAGTAAACATCAATCAGCATGGGAAACGATTGTTTATCAGCAAATTTTTCCAGCACACGTTTGGCTATTAAAACGTGAATTATTATATATTCCCTTACTTGGTTGGGCTTTAGCCAGCTTAAATCCAATTAGTATTGATCGCAAAAATCTCCGTCAATCCATTTCAAAAATTGTTGAGCAAGGAAAACAACGTTTGGCTAACGGATTATGGCTACTTATCTTTCCAGAAGGCACACGAGTCGCGCCGGGAGAAAAAAAGCGTTATGGTATTGGAGGGGCATTGTTAGGAGAAAAAACGGGTTGTCCGATACTACCGGTCGCACACAATTCTGGACAATTTTGGCCATCAAGTAGTTTTATCAAATATCCAGGGACTATTCAGATCGTTATTGGTTCTGTGATTGATACAAGAGATAAAACTTACAAAGAAATAAATTCGTTGGTAGAAAATTGGATTGAGGAAACAGTACAAGATATTGAGACAAGAGAAAGGAATAAGATGATTTCTGGGAAAAAATCTTCCATTTCCAATCATCCAAAATAACATGAATGAAAGCCTTTGTTTTTAGGAGTCCAAAATAAATTTTGGACTCCAGCAGGGGCCATTTAATAAATAGCCAAGACTGTAAAAAATCATCACAAATGGAAGAAAAAGAGAGTGCGAGAGAAATAGCAGAAATTGTTGAAAGTGCCTTGTATGAACTGAGTTCAGTGATAAAGTATGATCATGAATTGAGTGTCAGAATCGGTAAACGTACTACCCAAATTATTCGATTTGGGATGATAAGTATTACTTTGCTCATTGCGGCACTTTTTGCACTGATTTTAGCTTTAATGAATGACCTCAATAGAATAACTCACCGCTTGGATAACATTGCAGGTTATGTGCAACCGCTCAGTCAAAATATTACGCAGATAGCCGAAAACATGCAGGATTTAAAACAATCGGTTGATCATTTGGATGGACATGTTCAAGTGATGCCTGCCATTGAAGTTTCTATTAGTGAAATGAATAACAATATTGCTCATGTCAACACTAATATTATTTTACTTAACAAGCAGATAGACATGATAACTATCAATTTAAGCCGAATGAATTATCAAATGACTGGTTTAAATAGTCAATTTGGTCTATTGGGGCATGACATTAATACACTGTCAAGACCGATGAAAGTATTCCCTTTCCCTTGATAAAAAATAAGTGTTATAGCGTTTTTGCGTTTAATGCATTATAGCGTTTTTTATTTAATTATGAATGATTTAAACTAGATTAACTCTATTTTATTCAATCGGGAAACGCTATATATTCAAAATCCATTTTAATGACTAAAAAATATCCCATGCAGGTTGAATTATCGCAATTTCCGTTAGCTTTTTTATCAAAAGCAAAAACTTCAATCCTTTTGATCTGAACGATTGTCCAAAGGTTTTTTGATTCTCCAGTCGAAATGCTTTTAATGCCTTTTTAACGACTTCAAATGTAATGATAAGTAAAATTAATGATGAGTAAAATTTATGACAATTAAAACACCAATTTTTTTAGTCGGTGCTGAAAGATCAGGTACAACTTTATTACGTTTGATGCTTGATCATCATCCTAAAATTGCTTTTAACTTGGAGTCTGAATATATTGTCGACAAGATAGATGCTAACGGCCATTTTCCAGATTTATCCAATTATCATGAATATTTATTTTATAATCGTATTTTTTTAGATAGTGGGTTTAAGATCGATAAAAGTCTTGATTATCCGGCTTTAGTTAATAGTTTTCTCCAACAAAAACAAGAACGTGATAATAAACCTATTATTGGTGCCACGGTTCACCGTCATTTTGATCGCTTAATCAATTTGGCCACAAGCAAAATTTATTCATATTAGACCTCTTTCCTATTAAATCGAATTATATTTTAAAATCAATTATTTATGAAATAGTGCGATTTTTATAAATCATTGAATTTTAATGAATTAATGTTATTTAGGAAAGATGTCTATTCTCCGCGATGGGCGCGACGTAGCACGTTCAAATATTATGATGGGATGGGCAGGTAATTTGTTCACTGGGATTGATTTGTGGATAACCGCTGAAAATCGTTGGAAAAAATTGAGTCGTCACTTGAAACCAGAGCAACATATTACGGTACGTTATGAGGACTTAATTCAATCCCCGGAGGAACAGCTAACGAAAATTTGTGAATTTATTGGTGTTCCTTTTGATAAAGTGATGTTTGATTATGCTGAACGTTCTACCTATAGTTTGCCCGATCCCAAAATTCGCAATCGGTGGCGCAAACTTATGACCGATTATGAAATACAATTGGCCGAATGTAAAACTGCTAAGATGTTATCGGAAAGAGATTATCCTTTAAGCGGTTTGCCACTTTTAAAAATTACCGCTTGGTTACGCTTGCGTATGTTCATACAAGATCGGTGGTACAGAAATCGGTTTCGGATGCGCCGTTATTCAATGGGCTTATATTTACAAGATGTTTTATCACGTCGCCTAGGTCTGAAAAGTTGGCAAAAACAGTGCGATTACGCATTTATGATTGTGAACGTCAACACCTCAAATAAATAAAATTTTATTAAATATTTGAAATAAAAGTATATTTCGTAGGGGGCAGGTAGAGCGATAGCGAAACCCACCGAATCCTTGAGAATGGTGGGTTTCGCTCCCGCTCTACCCACCCTACGTTTAACGATTTTTGACTTATGTATAACGATGAGTGCTTTTGCTAAGGAACCAGAAAGTTTACCACTTGTGGGTAAAGGTTACATAAGGAGGGGATTAAGGGGAAATTATGCAAAAGGGAAACGCTACTGTTCTTCCAAAAAATGTGCATACGGCGTTTGACTGATTACACGTTCTACTTCTTCATAATTTTCAATAATATCTGATAGATTGCTGGAAGCAGCCGTTTTAGCCATCTTAGTTTTAATCGGTACAGAGTCAATCCCTAAAAAATCAAACACCTTATCAAGTGTTGTTTGTTGTTGAACTGCATTTAACAGATCATTTTCATAGATAACGTTTAGAGTGGAATATGGAGCTAACAACTCTACTTCTTTTTGAACAGCTTGCTCAATTCTTCCTATTTTACTTACCAATTCTTCTGGATTAACCGGTACTTTTCCCGTTAACGTGTTATTAGGCGTACCTATCCATTCAGAACGATGCTCAGCAATCAAAAAAGAAACCGCTTGTCGCAAACTATTCCCTCTTCTTATATAAATGATTTTCCAGCCTTGTTGGTCAAAATCAGAGAAAAAAGTTTGAGCCTCAAATTTTTGATCTCTAATTTGCTTGATATTGACTTTGAAACCATAAACATTCTTTTCAGCAATAGCATAACGACCCTTGAGATATAATTTTGGAAACGATACTTTTCCAACACGACCTGCCCCAAAAATTTCCCAATCACAACGTACATCTGGATGTGAATTCATCAAATCGCAAAGTAAAGTGCTACCGGCTCTTGGGCGAAAAAACATCACAAACTTCTTATTGGGTTCTTTGGGATTTTTTAACAGTGCTGCGCTATAAGTCGCTATTTTTCGGTAGGTTTTTTTGATCAATTTCATGATTTTGTTCTAAATTCTCTTTTTTTTATTCACTTACTCATGTTACGCACAATGTTTCAAAAAGTTTAATTCTTCGTGTTAAGAAAAATCCCTTAACCCTAATATTTTTTATCCGCACGATCTCTCCCTCTCCCTAACCCCCTCCCGCTGGGAGGGGATCGTCCAGTGCCATTTTCCTATTGGTTAGCTATAACAAGATAGAGAAAATTAACAGTCAAAATATTATTTTTAAAACTATTTAATGACTCTAGTTTTAGCTAAAGATAGCAAAATGGCACGGCGCGGTCCCCCCTCCCAGCGGGTTAGGTGGTCCCTGAGCGGTTGATGAGCTTGTCGAATTATGTCGAAGGGGGAGGGAGATATCGTGCTTCTAAAAAATATTAGAGTTAAGAGGATTTTTCTGGTTGAAGCACTGTGCGTAACATGAGTCACTTATTTATTTTTAAAACTAAAATTTTGGACTCCAAATTTTAGGAGTCCAAAAATTTTAGCTACGAATTCAGGTGCGTCACTGAAGCTAATAAATAGGATGAACAGTGATACGCCAATCGCAACCAACTGCACGTACATCAACAATTTTCAACGGTAGATGCTGATTAAGGTGTTTAATCTCTGGTAAATTAAATAACCCACGTGCTTTATTACCCATTAATATAGGAGCCATATAAATCACTACCTCATCAATCAAACCAGCACGTAGCATTGCACCGCTTAACGTGGCACCGGTTTCAAGCAATAATTCATTGACTTCATATTGTTCAACCAATTGTTGACAGGCGGCTGATAAATCAACTTCTGCATCTCGATTAGGCAAATAAATCACAGAGGCCCCCGCCTTTTCCAGCATGGTTGTTACCGATTCGGTATTTGAAGCCGTAAAAATAACAGTTTTACCAGGTGAATTTAACAGACGTGCTGTCACCGGTGTACTTAAATGGGTATCAATGACAACTCGTAACGGCTGTTTAATTTGAATTGGTTTATCAGATTGTAAGTTGCAGGGCAAATCCTCATCACGCACCGTTAATCGTGGATCATCAGACAAAACCGTCCCAGCCCCAGTCATTATCGCAGAACTACGGGCCCGTAAACATTGCACATCACGACGGGCATCTGGAGACGTAATCCATTGACTTTCTCCAGAAGCCATTGCAGTACGTCCGTCTACGCTCATTGCTAATTTACAGCGGACATAAGGGCGATTATGACGCATCCGCATGAAAAAACCTTGATTGATTTGTTCCGCTTTTTGGCTCAAAACACCAGTATTAACAATAATACCCGCTTTTAATAATTGTTCAATCCCTTTACTAGAGACGAGTGGATTGGGATCAGTCATTGCAACGACGACACGAGTGACACCCGCTTTGATTAAAGCATCTGTACATGGTGGTGTACGCCCATAATGACAACACGGTTCTAACGTCACATAACAAGTCGCCCCTTTTGCCTTTTCTTTAGCCATCAACAGGGCATGAATTTCCGCATGAGGTTCGCCAGCCACTTGATGCCAACCTTCACCCACAATTTCACCATCACGGACAATGACACAGCCAACATGCGGATTAGGATCGGTAGTCCATAATCCTCTTTTCGCTAGGCGTAAAGCGTGTGCCATGTAATATTGGTCATTGAATTCCTCTCTTAAATCGTTTGAGGAAATCGGTATTTTTTCCTCATTGTTTTGAGGTGAAATTTCTTCATTTGATAAAGAGGGAATTGGGGGAATTGTTGTGTTTGTCATATCAACTATAAACCGGAAAACGGGCGCATATTGTTAATACTTCTTGTTTGATTTTAGCTTGTACTTCAAGATTGTCTATGTCATCAAGAATATCACAAATCCAATGAGCCACTTGGCGAACTTCAGCGGTTTTAAAGCCGCGTGTGGTGACTGCTGGTGTACCAATCCGCAATCCGCTGGTCACAAATGGTGAACGTGGTTCATTGGGGACGGTATTTTTATTGACAGTGATATTGGCTTGTCCTAAAGCAGCATCAGCTTGTTTACCCGTTAAACCCGTTTCAATTAAGTCCACTAAAAATAAATGATTGTCGGTTCCACCGGATACAATTTTATAACCACGTTCCATAAAGATTGCAGCCATTGCTTTGGCATTTTCAAGGACTTGTGCTTGATAGGTCTTAAATTCAGGTTGCAAGGCTTCTTTGAAGGCAACGGCTTTGGCAGCAATGACATGCATTAATGGCCCACCTTGAGTCCCCGGAAAAACTAGTGAGTTGAGTTTTTTCTCAAGTTCTGGATTAGCTTTGGCTAAAATCAGACCGCCGCGTGGCCCACGTAATGTTTTGTGCGTGGTACTGGTTGTGACATCGGCAATGGGAACCGGACTAGGATATAGACCGGCAGCAATGGGTCCTGCGACATGGGCCATATCAGCTACTAAATAAGCCTTGACTTTATCAGCAATATCACGTAAACGTTGCCAATCGACTATCCGCGAATAGGCACTGAAACCGCTCATAATCATTTTGGGTTTATGGGCAAGGGCTAACGTTTCAATTTGGTCATAGTCGATTTCACCAGTGTCACTATTCAAACCATATTCGATACAATTGTACAATTTGCCGGAAAAATTGACTTTTGCACCATGCGTCAAGTGTCCACCATGCGCTAAACTCATCCCTAAAAAAGTATCCCCAGGCTGCAACAAAGCCATATACACAACGGCGTTGGCTTGTGAGCCGGAATGGGGTTGCACGTTGGCATAATCGGCATTAAATAATTGCTTGGCACGATCTATGGCTAATTGTTCAGCGATATCGACAAACTCGCAGCCGCCATAATAACGTTTATGCGGATAGCCTTCGGCATATTTATTAGTGAGAACAGAGCCTTGGGCTTGAAGAACCCGCGGACTAGCATAATTTTCTGACGCGATTAATTCAAGATGTTCTTCTTGTCGCTTAACTTCATTTTGGATGCTTTGCCACAATTCGGTATCAAACTCGGCAATAGTTAAATCTTTTGAGTACATAGATTACCTAGGTGAATTAAATAAAAATCTTAAATTATTATATTATTATAAAATACTGTTTAATGCTATAGCGTTTTTGAATTTAATGCGTTACCGCGTTATAGCGTTTAATAGTTTAATTATCAATAATTTAAATAATATTAACGGTATTTTATTCAATAGAGAATTACTATAAAAAAGCCAAAATAAATTTTGGACTTCTTAAATTTAGGTAATAGGTAATGGGTAATGGGTAATTAAATTAGTAATAGTAGGTTTTTTAACAAAAATTCATATAATTACTAAAGTTTTAGGGAGGTGCTTCCTATTATTTTTATTATCAATAAGTTAAATGAAATATTTCGGCTATTTATCATACAAGTTATTGAAATTAAATATTTTATAGATATAGCCAAACGGTATTTGAATTCTTTTCAGGAATCATTTTGAGGAAAAATCAGTTTGACCGAAACTACCCTATCTGATCTCTATGATAAAAATAACTTAAGAATTATTAGCTTGCATTAAAATACATCAAAATATTTATCGTAACTACTTAATAATAAATAGTTTTTTAAGCATTCCAAAAATACTCTAGTAAAAATATTTAGGAATAGTCACGAAATAACTTCCCGGTTTTAGGTTAACCACCCCCTAACTCCCTCCTTTGTGGGGGAACTCCCCTCTTTGCTAAGGAGGGGTAGGGGGAGGTTGATAGGAAGTTATTTCGTATTCATTCCTTACTGCGACGATCTAGCGTTACTCCTTTTACTATAGCAATTCCTGATTGAATAAAATACGTTTAATATCCTTCAATTTATTGATAATTCATGTATTAAACGCTATAACGCTATAACGCTGTAACGCATTAAACGCAAAAACGCTATAACAACCTAAAATAATTTTACCTAAATGACTGAAAAACCTTGGAGTGGGCGTTTTACTGCCCCAACAAATGAATTTGTTGAAGCATTTACCGCTTCTGTGAGTTTTGACCAACGTTTATATGAATATGATATTCAAGGCTCAATAGCTCATGCCCAGATGTTAGCTCACGTTGATGTGCTAACGGAAGAAGAATGTAGCCAAATTGTTGAAGGATTAACGGAAATTAGACAAGAAATTGGGCGAAGCGAGTTTGAATGGTCCGTCGCTTTAGAAGATGTTCACATGAATATCGAAACGCGATTGACCAAAAAAATTGGTGCTGTCGGCAAAAAATTACATACTGGTCGTTCTCGCAATGATCAAGTGGCTACTGATATTCGTCTCTATTTGCGTGATGAAATTGATCGTATTGATAGCGAAATAACGCGCCTTATTACCGCTTTAACAGAGGTAGCCGAGCGTGAAGCTGAAACGATCATGCCTGGGTTTACTCATTTACAAAGTGCCCAGCCAATCACATTTGGACATCATTTATTGGCCTGGTGTGAAATGTTATTGCGCGATAGGGCCCGTTTACAAGAGGGCCGTCAACGGGTCAACAGTATGCCCCTTGGAGCGGCGGCCCTTGCCGGTACCTCTTTTCCCATTGATCGCCACTATACGGCTAAATTACTCGGCTTTGAGACTATCGCTGAAAATTCTTTGGATGCGGTCAGTGATCGGGATTTTGCAATTGAATTTACGGCTACCGCTGCCCTGCTGATGATGCACTTATCGCGCTTTTCGGAAGAATTAGTATTATGGTCATCCGCACAATTTAATTTTATTGAGTTAAGCGATGCTTTTTGTACCGGTTCTTCTATTATGCCGCAGAAAAAAAATCCCGATGTGCCAGAATTAGTACGGGGTAAAACGGGCCGAGTTTATGGCCATTTGATGAGTTTATTAACGTTGATGAAATCGCAACCACTGGCTTATAACAAAGATAATCAAGAAGATAAAGAACCTTTGTTTGATACGGTGGATACGTTAAAAGGGAGTTTACGGGTTTTTGCCGATATGATACCGGTCATGCAGGTACATCGTGAACAGATGCGCCGTGCCGCACAATCGGGTTTTACGACAGCAACGGATTTGGCTGATTACTTAGTACGCAAAGGCGTACCATTTCGAGATGCCCATGAAGTGGTTGGAAAAGCCGTGCGGTATTGCATTGAGAAAAGATGTGATTTGGAAGAGTTAAAATTAGAAGAATTTCAGAATTTTTCGTCGCTGATTGACAATGATATTTATAAGGTATTAACTTTAGAAGGTGCAGTGAATGCTCGTTGTCATATTGGAGGAACAGCCCCAGAGCAAGTACGTGCTGCTGTGAAGCGTTTACGAGAGCGTTTATAGAATGTTTCGATTGAATAAAATACAATATTCCCTCTGTTCACTCTTTAAAAATGAGGGGATTATGGAAAATTGTATTTAACCATATCGGGAAATACTATATAAAGGTACAACAAATTAACGAGTCAAAATCATCAAAAATAAATTTTGAACTCCTATTCTCTGGATGGAATCCAAAATTTGGTAGTCCTTTTAGGGACGTAGCAGAAAATAACTTACGCACTGTTAACAAATACTATTTCTTTAAGAAATAGCTTATGTAGAAATTTCTATTTCAAACGACGTATTTCACGTATGTTATTTTGCCGTATTCTTTAAGTGATGTTGAAGTCCAAAATTCTTTAAAAAAAACTAAAGCTAAAGCTAAAGCTTTAGGACTCCAAATCCCCAAGCTTGGAATTCAAAGTGTTAACTTTGGGAAATAACCACCCAAAATTTATTTTGGAAATTGCACCGATAGGAAAATGACACAAATACTATTTCTTTGAGAAATAGTATTTGTTGAGAAAAAAATGACTAGACACAATTTATTCAAATTGTGTATAATGCTTTTTCACTCTATTAAATGCAAATGGGGCCGTAGCTCAGCTGGGAGAGTGTGGCGTTCGCAATGCCAAGGTCGGGAGTTCGATCCTCCTCGGCTCCACCATTTTTTTTAAATAGACAAAAACTTCTGAAAAAGATGAAAATGTCATTTTGAAATGATAATTTAATAATACCGCCAGGTTTTAAAAACCTTGCCGGTTTGGATATTTTTTAAAGCCCTGGTAGCTCAGTCGGATAGAGCGTCCCCCTCCTAAGGGGAAGGTCAGGGGTTCAATTCCTCTTCAGGGCGCATTACCACCTCCAACTTCACTTTAAAACCATCACATAGAATTTTTGAACGCCTGCACAACCAATTCATCAATTGTAATCCTCATTACTCCTCTGTTGTTCTACATACTCATCTAAAACTTGCCACAAAACTTTTTTAAACCTCTCTGGTTCCATAATATTTGGCACTGTTGTTTTGAGTCCCCCCATACCGGTAACTGTTATCGTGCCATAATCAAAAATTATTCCCAAAGGTCCTTGGTTTATCATGATACTTTCAAATCGTCTTAATTTGATTTCGATGATTGTTTTGCTGATTAAACCACATTTAAACAGAATACGTCTTGAAGTAATAGCAAATTCAGTAGTTTGTTTAACAATAAAGGCTTCCCAAAGCATGAGTATCCCAATTAGAAATAAGACGATTAAGCACAAATACCATACAGAAACTTCTAGCGAATTTCTTGAAAGGAGATTGGGTAGCCAGAGTGATACGGTTGGCATAGTCTTTACAATAAAAAATGGCTTAACGATTAATAAATAACCTGACATTATCACCACTAAAATTGCCCCAAAATCTAAATAAAAAAACCAGTGAGTATAGGTTTGATACAAAATTTTCTCACTAGGAATCAGTGCTTTGCGAAGATATTGCGTGGCTGGTTTTTGTTTAATCCATTTCCATCCTTTAATCACTCCTTGTTCGCCGACCTTTAAGCCTTTAATCACTCCCTGTTCGCCGACTTTTAAGCCTTTTTGAGTCTGTTGCTGACCAATTTGTAATCCTTTAACTGCCTGTTGTTTACCAACTTTCCATCCTGTTATGGCTTTTTGTTTGCTAGCCTGCAAGCCTTTAACCGTTTTCTGTTTGCTAGTTTTCCATCCTTTTAACGTGAATATTTTGAGTTTGCGCCAAGGTTTTTGCCGATCTTTTTTCTGTTGATCATTTTGTTTCAATAAATCATCATAACTGGCGCGTAGGTATGGACTAGATAAAACTTTATAAGCTTCTTTGATTTTATTGAATTGGATACGTACTACTTCATTCTTTTGACTTTTACTGGCATACTGTTTACCTAAGCGTATCATTGCAGCTTTAATTTGTTCTGAATTAGCCTGTGTTGATACGCCAAGTAATTCATATAGGTTTTTTGCCATAAATTTCTGATACCTACTTTAGCGGCGAATGGGAAATAGCGAATATAAATTAATTAGGATTTACGCACTTTCCCTAACAAATATTATTTCTTTAAGAAATAGCTTATGTGTCTTTAGGAATGCTTTGGAAACTTTATAGGCTAAACCTAGCTGGTTTTTAAAATTTGTCAGTTTTTTTTTGGAAATTAGTTACCCCAAATCATCAAAGATCGTGTATGCAACAGGGCGAAGTCGTAATGTCGTTGGCAACAAACCTTTGTTAAGATCGGTTTTGAGGAATAATTTGAGACTTTTACCGCCAGAACTCAAAAAATACATCATAATCCGGAAAAAATCATAATATTCTGAGGGTTTGATTTGGATGTTTTGGCAGTTCTCGTTCCTGTTTTTGCACAAATTCCTCAACTAGCTGGAATAATTGGTCAAAGATGGTTGATGATATCTGTTCAGATTGGGCTGTTATAATGTTTGTTGGCATTTTCTTTTGACGTGTTTTGAATTTCAAAGTATTTGAGAAAATTATAACGAGGTGATATCTTTGGAAAATTAGCTAATTAACGCTCTTAATCAAACAATATAACAAAAATAGTTTTATTAAGCAAAAAATGTTCCTATCCTTATTGGTGAAAATCAGGTTTTTTGTTGGGTAAAAAAATGATCCTATTTTTGTTCCATTCATCAAAAACAATCAATTAGAGAAATGTTTTTCATTAACAATTAACAATTTTCACCAGCCCAGTTTATGACCGTGTCCAGTATTGCAATACTGCTTATTTTGGCGAACTCAAATTTAAGCCCATATCAGCCATTTCTGAGGTTAGATAAGGATTGTAATAAGGATCGCCTTGATTTAACCAGGTTGCCCATTGTTCGACAAAAATTTGCTGATCATTTTGACTCCAGGCTTCTGGACTTTGCCAGTCATTGGCAACGAAGCGAGCAAATGGGGTATAAACGATGCGTTTTCCTAAAATTAGGGCGCGTAGGGCAAAATCACAAAGGGCATAAGGGCCTTCATAATCCATCTTTAAACCTTCTAAGCGTTGCCACAGTTCACGCCTTATCACACAACAGGCAGGCTGTGGTGTGCTAACATTTCGTACCATTGCTGTGATGGCCATATAACCGGGGGTTTTTTCTGGAAATCCTGCATATAAACTCAATGGTATGCCACTGGGGCGTTGGATTAAACCGGCATGTAAAATCTGCGCTTGTTCATCAATTACTTTTCCAGTCACTAGGCCAATTTCAGCGATTTGTAACCAAGCGATTAATTCTGGAATCGCTTCACTATCCATCGGTTCTACACTGGGCCCTAAGATGATTAAGTAATCAATTTCTGTTTCACGTTCAAAAGCTTGATTGATTTGACTGGCATAATCATCTAGCGTGCTTAGGCGTAATTCTTGATAACTGGTTAGTGGAGATGATTCAAGGTGTATACGATAATGGCCCCGCCATAATTCTTTGTTTTCGGTGACTTTTCCTGATAAACCTCGTCGTTCTAAGGCTTCTGTGAGGGCCCGTATGCCGGCAATATAGGCATATTCTTTAACATTATGTGCCATAGAAACCGATTGTTCGTGCATTCGCCAATGGTACAAGACTTTGGGAATATGTCGTACCGTAAGCTCTTTTTCGGCAGCTCGCAAAATGAGATCATAATCTTGGGAGCCTTCTAAACCAACTCGTACACCATCCAATTGTTGCACTAATTCACGCCGATAGATCATTAAATGAAATAGATAATTACCTGATAACAAGGTTTCCGGGGACCAATTGGGCTTAAAGAGGTGCATAAAGCGTAACCCATTGGGAGAGAGGGAATCTCGATCAGAATAAATGATATCGGTATTGGGATAATTTCTTATCATTTCAGCTACATGATATAAGGCATCTGGGGCAAGACGATCATCATGATCTAAAAAAACCAGATATTCACCGCAAGCCATTGCAATGGCTTGATTGGTGGCATTGCAAATACCTTGATTATGCGGAAAGGTATGTAGTTGTAAACGCGGATCATCTGCAACTAACTCTTGCAAACCGGCTTTGGTATCAGGATTATGACTACCATCATCAACTAAGCACATTTCCCAGTTGGGATAGGCTTGGGTTTGTACTGAATAAATACATTCGTGTAAATAAGTCGGATGTGTATTAAAAACTGGGGTAATAATGCTGAAAAGTGGACGGTAATGCCAATTCAGTGCGTTATGACGTAATTGTTGCCATTGGTGCAAGGTCAAAAAACCATGATGAAAAAGCCAAGCTTGATATTCTATCCATTCACTAGAGGCCCATTTTTTGAGATCAATTTCGGTGGGCGTGTCGATGGGAGATTTTGGTGGTTCTGGTTGTTTGAACCAACGGGTAATAAAATTTTTCAACATACTTATTTGGATTAGCCATTTGTCTAAGGAAATAAGGATCGGCACTGAAATAACACACCCCTCGCCTGGACTGATGAAAAGTCGGTTTTTCGGAATTTCAAGATTGCTCCTATTTTGGTAGTGCTGTAAAAATATTTCCTGCAAAAACCTGACCGGTTTGAAAACCGGTCAGGTTTATATCTTGTCTAGCACTACACACGCTTTGGAATCCAAACCGGGGTATGGGAATCCAAAGCGTGAGCGTAGGAAAAATCATAAATGAATTATGGAAATTAATTCTTTATGTTGTTTTCTCTGTGATTAATTCAATTTTCAGCGTTGGCGAAAGTATTGCAGGATTAAAGTTTTTTTAATTTTTCCAAAAAATACTTTGCGCTAGGGCAATGGGGATGATTAGCCGCACGTTCTATTGAAAAATTGAATGTATTTATCATTTTCCGAGCAAAAATTTTTCGGGTACTACCAGGGCCACGTTTAGTTTTATGATAATTTTTACCAATTTCTTTGATACAATCCCAAGGCATATTAGGTGTTTCTTCTGGCATCGCTTTTTCTTGAAAATCATCATTTTCTAACCAACAACGCATGGCCACAGTATCTGCTAAAAACCACGCTTCTAACGCTTTTTTAGCAACAACAATGTGATCAACATTTCCACCAATACGATTTTTAGTTGCGGTAATGCAAGGTTCACATTCTAAATCGGTGAGTACCACAATTTTGTCAGGATTTGATAGACGACAGTTTGCAATAGAAGGCTCAATATTTTTAGGGCATAAATTGCTACCACCACAAGCATTAATCACAGCACAAGTTTCAATGCCATGTCGTTCAGCCCAATTTTTAAAACCCTTAGAAGACAACAACATTTTTTCACAATCACCTTCCACAACAAATCCCACTTTTACCATGGCAAACCTCCATCTAGGGCATTCGTTAACCACGCCTGATCTAAAGAGGACGCTAATTTATCGGTTATTGTGACATTTTTCATTGTAGTTTGACCCTGTTTTTTATCAACTAACCATAACTCATGATTTTTTAAATGTCGCACTAAGGCTTCGTTATGAGTGGTTACCCAAATGGGATGTTTATCAGTAGCTTGTTTACGAAAAGCATCCACTAACTCCATAATGGCTTTGGGATGTAAACCACGTTCAGGTTCTTCAATTAAAGTCATACCTAAAGAAGGGCGATCAAGTAGGGCAACTAATATACTCAATAGGTAAATGGTTCCATCAGAAATTAAATGTGCTGGGAAAACGTCTTTTACGCCTTCCTCTTTAAAAGTTAAGACACTACTTCCCGTTAGTCTTTCAGATTGACTCTGGACATTTTCTAAGCCGGGGACCATTAATTCCATCCATTCAAGAATGGTTTCACGCATTTCGTCGTTTTTTTCTAAACGATTTAACACGGCGGCTAAATTACGCCCATTATAATTCAATTCAGAATCATCATAGTTTTTAATGGGTAATTTGGCTTCTTTTGGTTCAATTTGATATAAACGCAAGCTATTGAACAGATGAATCTCTGAAAAGTTATGAAATAAAATAGATAGAAATGATTGCCCACTACGGAGAAATGCTCCCTGATTTGCTTTATCCTTAAAAATGTTATCGCTAGTCCATTCTTGCTTGCCATTCTCTGGGGACTCTTTCAACAGGGACTCTTTCAACCGTGGTGCAGAATCTAACTGATGAATTTCAAGATGATATGTCAATACTTCAGTTTGTTGAGTTTCAGTTTTCAATTCCAACACTAATTCAAATTTAAACACCGATGCATCATCAGGATTTCGTGTTAAACAACGAATATTATTAAAACCACCATATTTCTTGATCGCATGAATAGCACTAAATTGAATAACGCAATTAACAAAATCCAAAGCCTCAAAAAAATTCGTTTTGCCAGCACCGTTTGGTCCAGCAAAAACCGAAAATGGTTTAATATTGTGCAGTTCTAAACTATCAATACTGCGGTAATTTGCGATTTTAATAAAACGTATTGTGCCAGTCATCAGTCAGTCCTTGCTTGATAATTTTCCTAATTTATAAACTGAGATTATGCATAGTGCTTCAAAAAGCTTGATTCGTAGTTCAAAAGAAAAATCCCCCCTAACTCCCCTTTGAAAAACTATGCTTTACCCATTAAGTGGTGTCCTTCAATGGGATTGCTTCTAGGAGAAAGGGGAAAAGAGACCGGGTTTAAAGAAATAAATTTAGCTTTAAAACCGCATCATAATAAACCTTATCCGCTTTCCTACACATCCTTTCCCCTATCCCCTTTCTCCTTTCTCCAGAAGCAATCCCATTGAAGGATCCCAATGCCAATAGTATTTGTTGATGAATTACGAGCTTTGTTTGGCTTGTTCCATTTCTGCCATTTTCTTTCGCAGGCTCAGTGGCCTCATATCCGTCCACACTTTTTTTACATATTCTCCACATTCTGCTTTGTTACCACTATGAGCAACTGTGCGCCAACCTTTAGGCAGTTCTCGATGAATAGGCCAAATTGAATATTGTTCTTCTTCATTGACGACAACATTGTAGATAGTTTTGTCTTCTTCTTCTTTTGCCATATTTTATCAGTCTCCAAAATAATAGGCCGATTCCTAAGTTTGGGTGAATGGCATCCAAAATAAATTTTGGACTCCAAAACTTGGACAATAGGTAAGGGTAAATAATAAATTATGTTAAAATAAAAAACTTTTTTATAAAAGTTTAAATAACGAATATTCATTTCTCACTTTTATTTTTTATTCTCAACATGCCGGTAAAAAGCATTAGCGTACATGCACCCCATCAGGGGTTATTTCATTTTACTCAACAAGTTGCCAATGTTGTTCGTGAAATGGGTTTCCAAGAAGGATTATGCACATTATTTGTCCAACATACGTCAGCCAGTTTAATCATTCAAGAAAATGCTGATCCTGCTGTGCAAAGAGATTTAGAACGTTGGCTCAATCGTCTTGTCCCAGAAGGGGATTCATTATACACCCACACGCTTGAGGGTGCTGATGATATGCCAGCGCATATTAAGTCAGCTTTAACGGCAACGAGTTTAGCCATTCCTATTGTCAAAGGAGAATTAGCTCTTGGTATTTGGCAAGGAATTTATTTATGGGAACATCGTCGTCATGGTGGGCAACGTTCAATTGTTATTCACATTGGCGCATGAAGGGACAAGAGAAAGGGGACAGGAGAAAGGAAAAACATAATTCTTATGATTTCCAAAGTTAAAGCTTTGGATTCCAGTGCCAAAGCTAAAGCTTTGGACTCCAAAACCCCTGCTTTCCGTCCAAAGCTTTAGCTTTGGATTTTTTAGAAAGTAACAACTTAGTTTTGAAAACCACTTAAAACACAATGGCCTAATAAATTTCTTTAGGACTTACGCACTGAAAATTATAAGTGTTCATAAAAAAAAATAGCATTTCTTAAAGAACTCATGTTACGCATAGCACTTCAAAAATGGAAATCGAACTTATTGGAGTTCAAAGCGAAGCTTTGCAAATCCTAACAAAGCTTCGCTTTGAACTCCAACACAATACCGATTTTTCATACCATGAAACAAAAATAATATTTTTTAAGAAGCGTTGTGCGTAACATCAGTTAAAGAAATACTATTTGTTGGGGATCGTTGATAATTGATAATTGATAACTGATAACTGATAACTGATAACTGATAACTGATAACTGATAACATGTGGTTTAAAAATTTACATATTTTTCGTTTTTTGAAGCCGTTTACTTTATCTACCGATGAATTGCATGAGCAATTATCCACTGCCACTTTTCATCCTTGTGGCAAAATGGATATGGTAAGTATAGGATTTGTACCGCCATTAGGACGGGAAACCGAATCTTTAGTACATTTCGCTAATAATTGTTTCATATTCACTGTCCGTAAAGAAGAAAAAATTCTACCCGCCTCTGTGGTGCGCGAATTTGTGAATGATAAGGTCGAGGAGCTTGAAACACAACAAATGCGGAAAGTACGAAAGCGCGAAAAAGATGACATTCGTGAAGAAGTGCTGTTTGATTTGATACCGCGAGCGTTTACCCGTTCAAGCTATCTCCATGCCTACATTGATGTAACCCAGGGCTTATTATTGATTGATACACCAAGTCATAAAAAAGCGGATGAATTTACCAGTTTTTTGCGTCAAACTTTGGGGACTTTACCGGTCATTTCTCCACAACTTCAAAAAGTACCTACCAATGTAATGACGCAATGGCTAGTTAATCAAAATCACTGTCCACCGGATTTTGAGTTAGCAGATGCTTGTGTTTTAACCGATTTAAATCAAGAAGGGGCCGTCGTTAACTGTAAACGCCAAGATTTACTCGCTGAAGAAATTCATGCCCATTTGGAAGCTGGTAAAGTCGTGACCCGTTTGGCATTGGAATGGAATGAACGTTTAAGCTTTGTTTTAGATAATGAATTACTGATAAGACGTATACAAACATTAGATTTACTGCAATCCGATTCAAATGATAGTGAGCTTGAAACCTCAGAACAAAAATTTGAAGCCGATTTTGCGATAATGACAGTAGAATTTGCTTCATTAACTACCAAAATATTTGAAATCTTTGGCGGTGAAGATGAAGCCGCTTATGACAAAATGCGTTAATTAAGGGTGCAGGAGAAAGGGGAAAGGTGTTAGGAGGCAGGATAAAGAAAACGGCTTTTGGGAGTCCAAAGCGTGAACGTAGGAAACTTTTTTAAAATAACGCATTGAACTTTATATAGCGTTTCCCGATTTAGTGAAAGACAACCACCCCTCGCTCCTTTCATAAGGAGGGGATGGGAGAGGTATGCAAACGGGAAACGCTATAAAAGGTATGACCTCAATATTGATGTAAAAAAATAATGGGGATTGTAGGGTATCCACCATTAGTGATAATGCTTTTAAAAATAGTTTGTGATACGCATCCTACATTCCTGCCCCCTTTCACCTTTCACCTTTACCCTGTCCCCTGATACCTGTCCCCTGATACCTGTCTCCTATCACCTATGAGCACCGAAACACAACTTGAACAATTAGAAAATGCTATTCGTCAACGTTCTCAATCACTTGCCGATAGCCACATCAAAGCTGCCCAACAACAACGCGATAAAATTTTAGCCGATTCTAATAAACGCCTACGGCAACGCGAAGAACGAGAAACGGAAGTTATCCAAATGGCGGCTGAACAAGAATATCGTCGCCAAGTGCAAGCTGGTGAAATTAAAATGCAGGCGGTTTTAGATCAATTGCGTTGGACATTAGTGCAATCTGTTATGAACGATTTACAAACGCATTTAAAACAACTCTGTCAACAGGAAACCGCTTATTTAGATTTACTCAAACAATATTTGAAAAGTGCCGTTCTACTTTTTGAAGACACAGAATTAGTGGTTGAAGTCAATGCCAATGATCATGCTCGGCTTGCGCCACAATGGGATAACTTTGTCAAAGACTGTGTACCTGATAAACAGTGCACTTTGTCTGATAACACTCAAAATGTCACCGGTGGATTGTTAGTACGCAATCAAGCCGATAGAATCCGCGTAGATAACACCTTTGAAGGGCTAATTGCGCGTTTAGAAAACGAACTTTATCAGGCTATTACGGCACAATTGTTTGCCTCTGCTACACCGACGAGGAATTTATAAATGGCTGAATTAACTGGGGAAATCATAAGAATCAATGGCCCTATTGTCACGATACAATTGCCAGGGGTTCGCAATGGTGAACAAGTGCGCGTTGGGCAACTCAATTTAATGGGAGAAGTCATTCGGTTAGATGGTGAACAAGCCACCGTACAAGTCTACGAATCCACTGAATCTCTTCGCCCAGGCGAAATCGCTCACGCCTTAAGACATCCACTCTCAGTAGAATTAGGACCAGGGCTACTGGGCAAAATTTTTGACGGCGTACAACGTCCCTTGGACAAAATTTTTATTGAACAGGGCGATTATATTGCGCGTGGTTTAATTATTGATCCGTTAGCGCGTGACACCTTATGGGATTTTACCCCAAATAATCGTCTACCGCTTAGCACCCAAGTCACGCCGGGTATGTTACTTGGCAAAGTCCAAGAAACAGCAACTATCACCCACCCACTTCTTGTTCCACCTAACTGTCATGGTGAACTAGTAGAACTTGCTCATGCTGGTGAATATACGGTTGACCATGAAATCGCCAAAGTGAAACAAACCAATGGAGAAATTCAGACACTCCAAATGTTTCATAGATGGCCGGTGCGAACGCCTCGTCCCTATCAAAACCGCGATCATGCTGTCGTGCCATTGCTAACTGGACAACGTATTTTGGACACTTTTTTCCCGTTACTGAAAGGCGGTAAAGGGGCCATCCCAGGTCCCTTTGGTGCTGGCAAAACCATGCTACAACACCAAATAGCCCGATGGTCAAATGCTGACATTGTCATTTACGTGGGTTGCGGTGAACGTGGTAATGAGTTGGTTGACATTTTAGAAACTTTCCCCGAATTGACAGATCCGCATACCGGGCGTTCCTTGATGGAACGTACTTTGCTCATTGCCAATACTTCCAACATGCCAGTGGTTGCACGAGAAGCTTCTATTTATGTCGGTGTCACCATTGCCGAATATTATCGAGATATAGGCTATGATGTGGTGATGGTTGCTGATTCAACCAGTCGGTGGGCCGAAGCCTTGCGTGAAGTTGGTGGGCGGTTAGGACAAATGCCTGTCGAAGAAGGCTATCCGGCTTATTTAGCCTCCAGACTCGCCGCGTTTTATGAACGTGCCGGACGGGTCACAACATTAGGCAATCAAAAAGCCTCAGTGACATTGATTGGTGCTGTTTCCCCCCCTGGTGGCGACTTTTCTGAACCGGTAACCAGCCACACCAAAGAAATTGTCCAAACTTTCTGGGCCCTCTCTAAAGAACTAGCAGATGCGCGTCATTATCCTTCCATTGACTGGAATGACAGCTTTTCGGATTATGTCAGCATTGCTCAACAATGGTGGGCTGATAATATCGACTCTCGTTGGCAGGAATACCGCAACGAGGCCCTCAAATTACTCGCCCACGCTGATGAATTAGCTCGTATTGTTAACCTCGTTGGCCCAGAAGCCCTTTCGCCGGCCCAACGCTGGGTATTAGAAGGGGCTGCCCTCATTAGAGAAGGCGTATTGCAACAAAGTGCCGTCGATGAAATTGACAGCTTTTGCTCACCAGAAAAACAGATGCTATTACTCAGCCTAATGTTGCAAATTTATCATCAAGGCCTAGAATTAATAGAAGCCGGCGTACCGGTACAACAACTCTCTGATTTATCCATACTCGCCAACGCACGGCGCATCAAATCCGAATTTAGTAGCACCGAAATTCACAAAATCAACGATTTTGAAAAAGAAATTCAATCAGCTTTTGACAAAATTCGGTTGGAATACGGTTATAAAAAAGCGGCATAAAAAAGGGGAAAGGAGAAAGGGGAATTTCAACGTTACAACGCTGGAGCGTTGTAACGAGAAAATCATCCTACCTACGCTTGCTCACTTTTAGTATTGTTTGACTATGTCTATCCAGTGATTTGTACACCGGAAGAATTAACTAAAGGGATATAATATGTGGAACGATCCGATTGTAGAAGAACTTCATAAACACCGGCAAGAAATGGCAGCTAAATTCAATTATGATGTCCATGCTTTATGCAACTATTACCGCGAAAGACAAAAGCAGGAAAATACGCCGGTTGTATCTTTGCCACCTAGATTACTCAAGGATTTGCCACCCATTACTCAACATCAATTGGAAGTCACACCCAAATAAAATGATAAATCCAAAATCACATGATTCGCTGTTTAAATGGTTGATAACCGCCTTTACCAGAGAATTTTTCGCTCATTATTTTCCCAATATCCAGATAGGAAAATACACGTTTATTGACAAGGAATTTATCAGCAAATACGAAAGCCTAAAGGAGAGCCTAAAAGGCGATCTGTTTCTAGCAATGGAAGTTGAAATTGATGGTATGCTCAGAGAAATTGTTATCCAGATCGAACATCAGAGTGAAAGAGAGGATATTTCAGAGCGTGTACATGAATATTCATGCTATGCTTGGTTGTTGAAAAAAAAGCCGGTTTGGAGTATTGTTATTTACACGGATGAAGCGATTTGGCGGAAACCGATAACGAACAAATTCTGGTATGCCTTTGACAACCAAAACCGAAAACAATATCATCATTTTGATGTCATCAAAGTGAAAGCAGAAAAGAGTGGCAATCTCATAAAAAAACATTCTCTGCTGTGCAAACTGTTAACGCTCAAGGCTGACGACCGGGAAATAGAACCTGATGAACTGGTTTGTGAAATATACCGGGCAGCGGCTTCCATGAAAGATGAACTCACCAATGAGCAATTGCTCCTGATTGAGCAGTGGATCAGCTTTTACAAAAAAGTCTCCGAACAGAGACTTGATGAAATTAAAAAGGAGATCAATATGGACTTTGTAGAAACCACAATTAGTGAACATATTTATAATCAAGGAAAGCTTGAAGGCGAAAAAAATACGGCAATAAACCTGCTAAAAATGGGAATAGATGTGGGAATCATCCAAAAAGCAACCGGCTTCAGTGAAGAAGAAATCAAACAACTGAGCAATCAGCAAATAACAGCTTCCAACTTAACCCGCGATATTTTTTGACGTAAAGAACTGCAAAGTTTTTCTGGTTTTCAAACTCTGTAAGGAGATCAATATGGACTTTATAGAAACCACAATTAGTGAGCATATTTATAATCAAGGATGGATTGAAGGGAAAGCAGGGGGCAAGAAAGAAACTGCAATAAACTTGCTGAAAATGGGAATAGATGTGGGAATCATCCAAAAAGCAACTGGCTTCAGTGAAGAAGAAATCAAACAACTGAGCAATCAGCAAATAACAGCTTCCAACTTAACCCGCGATATTTTTTGACGTAAAATTAGGTTGGATTAGCAAAGCTAAGCCAACCTACATTCATCATTTTCAATTTTGAACACCGAACATCATATTTGGTAAAAAGAGGCTAATGGCAGGAATATAAGTAATAATCATTAAAAAGATTAATAAAATCAGTAGCCAAGGTAAAACGGCTTTAATCACTTCGACTAAACTCTTATGGGTGATACCGACTAGCACAAATAAGTTGAGTCCCACTGGTGGCGTAATCATACCCACTTCCATATTTACCACCATAATTACGCCAAGATGAATCGGATCAATACCTAATTCAACTGCAATCGGAAATAAGATGGGCGCGACAATTAACAACAATCCCGACGGTTCCATAAAACTACCGCCAATCAATAATAATACATTGACCACCATCAAAAACATCCAAGGAGCCATGCCAGCACTAATAATTGTTTGAGCAATTTGTTGCGGAATTTGTTCGGTGGTTAAGACATGTCCAAATAGCATGGCGTTGGCAATGATAAACATGAGCATGATTGTGACACGTCCAGCATCGGTTAACACTTTGGGCACTTCACGAAATTTTAAATCACGATAAACGAATACGGCAATGACAAAAGCATATACGGCTGATATAGCTGCTGCTTCTGTGGGCGTAAATTGGCCACTATAAATTCCGCCGATGACAAGCACGATCAATAATAATCCCCAAATCGCTTCCATGCCCGCCGTAAAAACTTCTTGCCATGAAGCCGGCTGCATTTTGGGTAAATTATGTTTACGGGCTAAAAAATAAATACCACCCATCAACATCAAACCAGCTAATAGCCCAGGTACAATGCCCGCAATAAATAATCGTCCCACCGATACTTCCGTAATTGCGGCATAAACCACCATGACAATTGATGGTGGAATTAAAATACCCAAGGTGCCAGCACTGCCCACTACACCAGCTGCAAATTCTTTGGTATAGCCGGTAGCTACCATGCCACTTATCACAATCGAACCAATCGCCACCACCGTCGCTGGCGATGAACCTGATACTGCTGCGAATAACATACAAGCCAATACCGAGGCTATTGCCATCCCGCCGCGTAGCGAACCCACTGTCGCAATTGCAAAGCGAATAATCCGTTTTGCAACTCCACCCGTCGATAAAAATGCGGCGGCCAAAATAAAAAATGGAATGGCTAGTAAGGTGTAATGTTCCATACTTTGAAACAATTTCAAAGATAAAGAGGCTAACGAATCATTGGAAAATAATAAAATCGTTAAGACACTCGACAATCCTAACGCAATCGCCACTGGTACGCCAATAATTAGAAATAAAAATAGTAATCCAAATAAAAAAAAACTTGTCATGAGGAGTGATATTAAGGAACTCATGTTACGCATTCTTCTTCTTGAAGTATTTTTTAGAACCACGATTTCTCCCTCCCCCTAACCCCCTCCCGCTGGGAGGGGGGATCGCCCGGTGGAATTTTCCTATCGGTTAGTTGAAACAATAAATAATTGTATTATATATTATTTCTGGTTTTAGATAACAAATAGGGAAATTCCACGATGCGGTCCCCCCTCCCAGCGGGAGGGGGTTAGGGGGAGGGAGAGATCGTGAACACAAAAACAGCCTCAGTTAGGAAATATTTTTTTTGAAATCAAAAATCAGGCTTTTTGGAAGCATTGTGCGTAACATGGGTTATTTATTTGAAAAACTATAGTATGAAAAATTAAGGAATTATGATTAATTCTACAAAAAAAAGCTAAAGCTTTGAATTAAAAATTAAAAAAATATAAAACAAAGCTAAAGCTTTGAATTCCAAAACCATGCGTTGCATCCAAAACTTTAACATGGTTGATATTTAGAGTTATTTTTATTATTGTATATTTTAAAGTATAAATTGTGCTTTTGTCATTTGCAGAAGTGCAAGTAAATGATCCAAAATTTATTTTGGCACTGAATAAAGGAGAAAATATGAATTTTGAACGAACAGTGGTCTTTGGCGATTTTCACGGTGATTTAGACATCATGTTGGCAAGTTTAGCTGATAAAGGATTGATTCGTTATAACGGTGAACTTGACGATGTCATCGAAAAAATCAAAAACAGCATCAATGACTCCCTTCCACTTGAAACAATGGTAATCGCACAAAAGCAGGTAGTTCGAGTGGTTTTTTTAGGTGATTTTTTAGATCGTTATCAATTAGCCTACCATATTATTCAATTTGTTGAAAAAATCCGGTGGGAAGATTTTGGCATTTACCCGATTTTCTTGATCGGTAATCATGATCTTCTCAATTTTCATTTTTTTGTAAATCCGTTTGAATTGGCTGACATTTATCAAGGTTCTGGTCATTCCAAAAGCGATACTATTTCTTATATTAATAGTATGGGTCTTGATCGTAGCCTAGAAAGTTTTATGGCCCTTCACAGTGAAGAAATTGTTAATCGACAAGTTCGTTTTTATGAAACAGGGACTCTTGAATATCAAGAAGCCGGTTACACGGTACAATATCAATATCCTTTTGATTTTTCTCCATTAGCGCGATATCGCCTAACAGATGGAGACTACAATGCCTATTATCATAAAATTGTTCAAGCACTTGAGTTAAAAAACCTATTAACAGAAAAGACGACGATAAAAGGATTACATGATTTACGCTATGTGCTATCCAAACAACTTGGAGAGCTTACAATTGGCAAAGCACAACGAAATTGGTGGGAAATTTCGATAAATCCTGATGATTGGGATAGTCGTTATGACAGTTCAATTTCCCATGTTAATCTGTTTAGCAAAGAAATGGACGAAGGCAAAATAGAAATCCTGCCAATAGATTGGCGAGTGATTTCATTAGTTTGGCGGCATCATTATGGTAACTATTTTCGTCGTACTCGGTTACTACATCACGAGGGAAACACACTTTTTGTCCATGCTGGTATTTCTCCACTTGCTATGATTGACCCATTAGTATTTGGCAACATCTACGATCTATGCCATGATACTTTTAGGGCACTTAAATCTGAATGTAGGAAGGATGTCAGTGTTGAAACTTTAGTCAATCGTAGCAACCGGCTCTTTGGACAAATTCTGGAAAATGCGTTGAATGATTATAGTTTTAAGCGAATGAGTGGTGCAGAGGTTTTTGATCAAATTGGTTACTGGCGTGGTGGTATGGTGGATGGTTTACCCATATTTGGCGGACCGGTATGGATTGATTTTCATTATTTGCAACGCTGTGTTGGAGAAGATAAAAAACTACAATCGTTATATCAGGCTTTTAAAGAGGCAACCGGGATTGACCGGATTCTTTGTGGTCATACGCATTTTCAACTCAGTGAAAAGCCAGAAGTTCGTTTTTTAAAGAGTGAGGAATTTGAAAAAATAGGAATAGAATATCTTTGTGTGGATAATGGTTGCTCTAAAGCCTATAGCAGGGGAACTGTAGTAATAAACGGTATTGAAATTGACAAAGCGGGTCAAATTGTGGGACAAGGTGAAATATCTTCTGCTTCAAAGTATTGGTAGTAATGAAAATGGTGAAGCTTCGTCGCTCATAGTTTCTGACGAGAGTAAAAAATGTAAGAAATAGTATTTTTACTGAAAACTCCGGAGAACTTTGTAAATATTTGATTTTTAGTTGATATTATCCACATAAGTCTTTGAAAATACTATACGCAAAAAGTTCTCTGGCGTTTTCAGTCTTTTTAGAAAAAGCCTTTGGAAGAGTAAAAAAATGCTATTTCTTAAAGAAATAGTATTTTTAGAAAAAGCTTTTGAAGGAATAAAAAATGCTATTTCTTAAAGAAATAGTATTTTTAGAAAAGCTTTTTGCCAAAATAAATTTTGGACTCCTCAAACATCAATTAGTTTGGTTCTTACAAATACCAATGGTTCGGACAGTTTTTAAACTGATAACTCATGTTACGCATTCCTATTAGATTAAGAATGGTGGGAAATTTGTTTTGAGGATGGACTGTTACAATGACCATTGACTGGTAAACGAATGACAACGGAAGTACCTTCTGCTGGTTCAATCCAGACAGTACCATTGTGTTCTTCAATGATTTTTTTGACAATGGCTAATCCAAGTCCAGTACCTTTAGTTTTAGTAGTTACATAGGGTTCAAAAATTTTATCAAGCATAGTTTCTTCAATGCCAGGTCCTTGATCTGCAATCCGTAATTCGATACATTCAAGACACGATTCAGTCAAATAATGGCTGGTAATTGTAATACAATTATCGGTCGATTTAGCTTCCAAGGCATTTTTGATCAGGTTATGTAAGACTTGTCGCAAACGCCCACGATCAGCTTCAATACTGGGTATTTTGTCATCAAGTTCAATATTGATAGGAATAGTGACATGATTATATAAATCCAACACTTCTTTGATAAGTTGATTCAGGTTTAATGCAACCTTGTTGATATTAGGTGTTTTAGCATAATTAGAAAACGCATTGACCATTTCTTTCATGACATCAACTTGTTGGATAATCGTATGTGTCATGCGGTCTAAGATTTGGGCATCTTTTTCTGGTAATTTCTGCAAATATTTCTGTCGTAAACGCTCGGCTGAAAGTTGAATAGGGGTCAATGGATTTTTAATTTCATGGGCTAGGCGACGAGCTACTTCACTCCAAGCAGCATCTCGTTGTACTTGAAGTAAGGTTGTGACATCATCAAATACGATAACATAGCCACCAATTTTTTGATCCGCTTTTTCAGTGGTTGGTTGCCATAATCGTGTCCCTCGACACATCAATATTTTACGTCCTCTCGTACCAAATAAAGTAATTTCTTCACGCCAATCTTGAGCATGATTGTTTAAATGAGGTCGAATAGTCGCGCATAAAGGTAATAGTGCAGAAGAATGGTTTTGCAATTGTGTTAAATTTTGGCCCAGCATTTCATTCAAAGATAAACTTAAAATTTGATCTGCTGCTGGATTCGCAGTGCGTAAACACTGTTCATAATCCAGTGAAATTACGCCAGAAGATAAACGTTCTAATACGGCTTGCAAATAAGCCCGTTGGCTGTCAGCTAATTGCTGATTTTTTTTGACTTCATCTCTGGCTTTTGCTATTTGACGAGTCATTTCATTAAAAGATTGGACTAAAAAACCTAAATCATCTAATCGTTTAACCGGTAATTGTTTTTCATAATGCCCTTTTGCAACCGCTCTAGTTCCATCAGCTAAATCACTTAACGGGGCTACAATACGACGTGCCACAAAAAATGCCATCCACACCGCACTAAAAATACATAAAAATAGCACCAAAGATAAGACTAAGGTAAAGCTAATTTTGAGCGGTCCATGCAAATAAGTTCTTTCTTGGTACTTGGCATGAGTCGCTTCTATATTGGTGGTCAATTCACGCAAATACGCTGGTATGGGAAATATGGCTTGGAGTAAACGTACTGGCTGGGTGTTGGATAATTTAATGATAATGCGAATATGTAAACCTTGATTAGCAATAGGGTCTAAATTAACATAATGATTTGAATGTTTAAATTGTAATAGTATCTCTTTATTAGGCAAGTTTGGTAACAGATGATCGATATAAGTACTATTATGAGCAATAATACGTCCATTAGAGGCCAACAAGGTTAATTCAAAAGCATCACTCTCACGACGTAACTCATTTAATTGTAAAGCCACTTCATTATCACTGAGATAGGCAATTTGGTTAGCAATAGCGGTTGTTTGTTTTAAAGCTTCACGTCTTGGTGTTTCAAGGGCAGCTTGACCTAAATCGAAAGCATCACGCAAAGCATGTTCTATATCAACACTGAACCAATTATCTAAACGTTGATGCAAAAATCCAAGAGAAAAATAATAAACCACACTGACTGGGACGGTGGATAATAAGACTAATAGACTGACTAATTTAACGGTAAGCCGTGCGCCAGCACGTTCTTGGCGTACTTGATAGAACAGTTGATGTAATTTGAGCGCAATAAGGGCCAACAATGCTAAAAGTGCTAACCCATTAATGAGCAATAGACCTGAGTACCAATGTTCAAAGCGTTCAGAATTTTGTAGCGCGTCGACAATCATTAATAATGAAACCAGCAAGGCAACGAACAAAGTTATTGTGATGCCGATAGTCAGCTTTTTTTTAATATTTACGGTTTCAAAGGACATAGATACCAACTGCTACTTAAACGCCATTGTGAAGAAAGATAGGCTATTGGGCGCAAGGGAACCGGTAAAGATTCAATATCTAAATAAATCTGCATATAAACCCAATAACTCCCATGATTTTTTTTAATAAGGTGTTTATCAATTAAGGGAAAATCAGTCAAATTCCCTAAGCGATTCAAGGCATCATTGAGATTCAAAAAAAATTCTTCTATGTCGGTATTTAAGTATTTGACGACATACTGGCGACGTAGTGCATGATATCTGAGTTCATAACGTTGTTTTAACGTAGTAATTTCTTTATCCCACAAAAAACGTCGATTTTGCTCAAGCCTTATCGTTAATTCCATTGTTAGTGGTACGCCATTTTGCAATGCGTCAAGGGTGACTTCTGTTAATCCATAATCGAATTTAGCGTTCAATAAATAAACATTATTCTCTAAACGGGTTTGTGCGCGTTCTATTGAAAATTCAGCAAAGATATTATTCGATAAGAATAATAGAGATAATCCTAAGCCCCAAACTAAAACCGACGCAAATGTTTTTAGCTTCGCTAAAAACTTTTGCGTCGATTGGATTCCAATGTTTCGATCAGGGCATTTTTTTCTTAGAAAGACACGCATAATAAAAACCATCAAGGTTATTCTCACCTGGTAGGATTTGCCGTCCATACTTTTGTGCATGACCCCAATCTGCAGTCAACACAAATTCATCAGCATCGACATAAGTGGCTAAAAATTGTTGAATTTGCAAATTATTTTCCTCGGCAAAAACTGAACAGGTTATATATAATAATTTTCCCCCCGGTGCGAGCAAGGGCCATAGGGTTGAAAGCAAACGCGCCTGTCCCTCAGCCAATTTTGCAATGTCACTTGGTTGACGTAAATATTTGATATCAGGATGACGACGAATAACACCACTACCTGAGCATGGTACATCCAATAAAATACGATCAAAGGGGTGACCATCCCACCAAGTTTTGGGTTTTGTGGCATTGGCGCAACATACTTTAGCGGATAAATTTAAACGTTGTAAAGTATTTGTCAACATTGATACACGAGCCGATTGATTATCAAGGGCTACTAGTGTATCTATTTTACAACATTCTAGCAAATGTGCCATTTTTCCCCCAGGTGCTGCACAAGCATCTAAGACTCGCATTCCCTCTTGCACATCTAGTAACTGTGCGGCTAATTGTGCTGCCCCATCTTGTACGGATACCCACCCCTGATTAAATCCTGGTAATTGTTGAATATCTATTGCGTGTTCTAAAGTAATGCCACAGTCTGTATAAGGTGTTGGTATTGCCGCAATTTGGGCCTCTTGTAAACACGCAAGATAAGCATCACGCGACATTGAACGACTATTGACTCGTAAAGTTAAAGGCGGATGGGCATTATTTGCCTCCGCTATGGCCTCCCATTGTGTGGGCCACTCTTTTTGCAAACGTTCAAGAATCCAAGGCGGATGGGCCAATTTTTGATGATCGTTGGCATCAGCCCTTGTCAAACAGAACTCATCTTGACGTTGAAAATTGCGTAAACACGCATTGACTAAAGCGGTGGCCCATGATTTATTCAGTGTGCGCGTGAGATTGACTGTCTCAGCGACGGCGGCATGAGGGGGAATGCGTAAATATATCAATTGATATAAACCAATTAATAATAAAACTTGAATATCGCAATCTTTAGCTTTAAAGGGTTTTTTCAGTAAACTTTGTAAAATGGCTTGCAAACGTGGTAACCAACGCAATACGCCATAACACAAGGCTTGTGCAAGGGCCCGATCACGTGCATCATCCAATTTCGATAAATGACTATCCAGACAATCAGACAAAGAACGTCGATGTCCTATCACTTGGGTTAATATTTCTGTGGCTATATGACGAGCGTCCATAATTATTAATTGGTAATTGGTAATTGGTAATTGGTAATTGGTAATTGATTTGGTAATTGATAATGAATAATCAGCTACTTCCACTCTGTTTTAATTTATATATTTGATTATAAAAGAACATTTATCAAAAACTTTACGAAAACCATTTTTATAAGATATTAATTTTTATATGTTTTTTGTATGAACGGCAATTGCTAATGAATTAATTCTCTCAATTAATAGACTGGCAAAACTCTTGGTCAAAAATTATAAATCAATAAGTTACGAGTACCTAAGCGCATGTAAGTTATTGATTGATTGTTTTTGACCAAGAGTTTTCAAACAGCAATTCTAATTGTCTAAGTACCAATATTATCAATGAGTTACCTAATACATGACCGTTTCGTTATACCTAAAAGCAATAACTTACAGTCATTTTTTGAGAGATCATAAAATGAAATTTAATTGATAATCAGTTAGTTGGAGACTATTAGAATTGCTGGTTTTCAAGAGACTCAATTGATAAATAATTAATAATATGCTAACGCAATATGTATTTTTGGAAATAAGGATGAATTTCAGAGACAAATAATTGTTGTCAAAAAATACTATTATAAAATATTTTATAATCAATGATATATATTAAAAATATTTTTTCATTTCAAAATTGGTATTAATTATGAAAATTGTACTATAAGTTTTTCAGAAAAATAATTATCGTTAAAAAATCTTCGAGGTTTTTAAAATCTCAAGGTTTTAAAAGACACTGTAGAAAATAACTTACGCACGTAAAACAAATGCTATTTCTTTGAGAATTTGTGGGAACTTATAACTTACGCACGTAAAACAAATGCTATTTCTTCAAAGAATAGTATTTGTGGGAACCTCTGTTTCAAATAACACGTATTTTATTAACTGCCTTGTCTCTAAATTTTTTGAACAACAATACAATGCAAATAATTTTGGAGAATGATTTTGACATCAAAAAATTATCAATTACTCTTTTTTTTACTCTTTATTTTTTTACCACATTTGTCTTATGCAGTCCCACCCTATCTAAGTATTAGTGTTGGAGAAAATTTATCTTTTCATAATATGTCTTGTTTACAAACTGCTAAAATAGTTCTCAATCAAAATGGCTTTCAAAACATAGCACAATATAAAGGCAGTAGGACTTTATTTGCCGCCTCTTATAAAAAAAATAAGTACCAATATCAATACAAAGCACTGGTTAAATGTTTGCCAAAAGATGGCGTAGTTATTGTGGTGGTGGTGGCAGATTCCATGAAAAATATTAAACAAAAAGCTAACTATTTACGTGGGAAAATTCAGAAAAATATTCGTACCAGACATGCCCAAATACAGCGCGTCAATTTGGTAAAATCGGTCACAATTCCGCCCTATTTTGGCATTAGTGTAGGAAAAAGGGCGTTTGCTAGTGAAAGTGTTTGTTTACAAGCTGCTAAGAACAGTCTTGACAACGAGGGTTTTGAAAAAATTAAGCACAATAAAAAGTATCCAACTTTATTTGCAGCTTACCGAAATAGAAATCCCTACCACTACAAAGCAGTGATTAAGTGTATGCCTCAAACGGGATTAGTGATTGTCGTCACAGTCGCAAATTCGATGAAAAAAGTTAAAGCGAAAGCGGAAAAATTACTTCAGAAAATTGGGCAACTACTGAGTGTTGAACGTCTTCGTCAACAGGTTTTGAAAAATAACAGTATCGAACTTGTTATACCCGCTTTTAAACCAGAAGGTACCGAGGATTACAAACGCGTTGAAGTACTAGAGCAACAGTACAAAAAACTAGAGCAACGACTCGAACAGAAAATTGCCATAGATTGCAAATGTTTTAAAGCATTGAAGTTTAAACTTGAAGAACTGAAACAGCAGATCGCTCAAATTAAAACACAGACTCTGCTCGAACAGGAAATAGGCAAAGTTCACAAACGTTTTAAAGCACTAGAGCTTAGGTTTGAACAAGTGGAACAACAACTTGCTCAAAAAATCGTCGAAGATCATCAAATGAGGGAAGAAAATCGCAAACAATGGGAAAATGATCCTGGTTGGCAAAAAGAACAAGAAAATATCACATCAGAAAGTGAAAAAGCTCATCAAAAAAATCCGCTAGAATTGACATCAGATGCTTGGGAACACACCATTCTTAGTCAATCAAGTTGTTTAATCAGGGCAAAATCTGCTATTAAGAAATCCGGTTTTTCTGATCATTTTGAAGTGAATGAATATTCTGTAAAAGGAATAAATAGGGATGAATATATTGGTTTGATTCGGTGTGTAACGGATGAAGAATTTGTGTTCTTTTGGATTAAAGGCGAAGATATTCAGAGAAGAGAGGAATTATTGATAGAACTTCAAACCCATTTTTGATTAAGGAATGAGGATTAAATAAAACCCGAAATTAAACCTGCCAGGTTTTAAAAACCTGGCAGGTTTGGCTCAAAAGTTTTGAAAATGATTTAAACCAATAGCACGGAGGAAGATTCAGCGGCAACTGAGATGAGTTTTTTATTCAAATTAAGTCGTTTACCTTTCAATATTGCCATAACGCGCCGCATTTCCATTTCACGCAAGAGTATATAAGCAAATGCTTTCGCTAACGTAAAGCTATGCAATGATAGGGTTGATTGAGCAATACGGCGGGTTTCCTTGGTAAGTTGTTGATCTACGGTAAAGGTACTCTCTGTTTCATCTAATAAATTTTTGAGCGGTTCAGGTAAATGAGCAATGACTTCTGGCAATGAATTGAATTCCACTAACTGTTGTAGGCGACTACGATTAAGACGATAAGAGGTTGGTACTAATAAATAATAGGTTTCTGCTGCTGATAAGTGATAAGCAAACCGATAACGTAGTAACCACAGCAAATTATAGCGATCCATGAACATGCCTATCAGTGGTGCTAAGTGCTGGCGTTGTAGTGTATCAAGGGCCTTGACTCGTTGAACAAAGCCCAATAAATAATGCCGATCAATAGCAGCATCTAAGGAATAGAGCTGATGGTCTTTTTCAAAGACACGCCGTGCGGCACGAGCTAATGTACCATAACGACTAGGTTCTAAACGGCGTAGTAATTCACTCACGTCTTCGGTGCGTAACAGTTGTTCAAGCGGTAAGGCAGTGAGGGCCCCTAATTCTAATAATTGGGCAGAAATTTCATCAGCACTTAACCCGGCTATTTTGCCACGCACGATGGTTTTGAGATTAGCAATATCCCCTTTGTGAAACCAATACATTAATAATTCACGCGCTGGTCCGGCTAACGGACGTACTAACACTTGAAAATCGGCTAACATTTTCATCAACCAAGCTTGTTCTATCAAATTATGATCAACCGTTTTCTCGGTGAACAAGTCCTCTAAATCATTGCCCAAATCTTCTTTGAACGAACCCAAGGGTTGATTTAATAAGGCTATTAATCGTGTTTCCGATAATAAATAGCTGGCTAAAATGGAAACGCGGGCATTGAGATAAGCATAATTATTCATCGTGATTGCCCTACCTGCATGAGTAAGTGTACGGCTGCTTCTAATGCTTTCGGTTGATTTTCTTCTGCAAGATGATGTAAATTTTCTTTGCGTTCTAAATACCGCTTGTTTAATTCCGCTATGCTTTGAATAGCCCGTTGTTCGGCTGTTTCCAAAAAATTGGTTCGTATTTTAGGCATTTTGGCTTTGAATTGCTGTTCGGCTTGATGGCTTTCTTGTAAAGCTTGTTGGATGATTTGTTCTCGTTCGGTTTGCGCTTTTGCCACTAATTGTTCGGCTTCAGTTTCTACTGTGAGTAAACGTTTTAAAGTGTCTTCCATTTTAAATACCTTTGTTTCATAAGAAAATTGTCAACAGTTAAAACCGTTGTCTAAAAGCTCAAGTCCCCTAAAGGGGACTACAATCAAGAATTGATTTATAGTTGGCTTTAGCTGATTTTTGTTGATGTTCTTGCCAAGGAATAATAACTTCATATACTTATCCAGATAAATTTTGGCTTCCTGACGGGTGTCATTAAAAGTGATGTTTTTCTTTACAATAAATAGCTTATAAAAATACCATGAGAAAAAAAGGCGAATCTTCTCGAAAGAACGCCATTCATCACGGGCAAAGCGAGATAAGTTTGAACGTTGAAGTGGCTTAAAATTCTAGCTAACAATCACTTTTAATTACACCCTTTCCTGACAAATACTATTTCTTTAAGAAATAGCATTTGTTATCGGACAAAACTTTTCTGGACAACTCTATTGGTTGACATTAATTATCAACTACTAAAGGAATAAAAATTAAATCACTTTGAGAATTTTTTCCTCTATCATATATCTCCTTTCATAAATTTTGGACTCCAAAAAACCGCATTGTGGAGTCCAAAATTTATTTTGGATTTAATGTGACATTGCTGAGTTATGCTAAGGAATGAGGATTTAATAATTTCCAAAACTTTTGAGCCAAACCTGCCAGGTTTTAAAAACCTGGCAGGTTTAATTTCAGGTTTTATTTAATCCTCATTCCTAAGTAAACAAAAGTATTTTAACTTTTCTAAGGAATGAAAATTAAATAACTTGGAACTTTATGCCCTCTCTCATATTTCTCCCAAAGGGCGATAGGTTAAAGGAGTGGGAATTTATTGAATTTCTGTTCCTAAAAATACTATATTCTTTAAGAAATAGCATTTTTCACTTCCTAAAAATACTATTTCTTTAAGAAGTAGCATTTTTCACTTCTCCAAAATGTTAAAAGATTTCTGTGTACCTACATAAATGATTCGTAAAAAAATAGTCGCTAAGAAATCCGAGTTTGAAACTTACAATTCTTTTTGGATGACTATATTAACTCATGTAGAAAGGTTGAACGGGAATTTGTGCAAAATAATATGAAATTCAATCACCTTGCTATTTATTTTCGTATTTCCAGAAAAATTAGATAAATACAAGATGATTGCTTATAATTAGAATTTTATTACAAAAATTTCCATCTATTATCCAAAATAAATTTTGGATTCCGCCAGCCTGTTGGTTTGGAGTCCAAAAATTATTTTTGAGCATATACTGTTCGCCTTTGAATTTTGTGAAAATCTAAAAATGTCGAAGAAATCCGATTTTTTCCAAGAGATCTGATTTTTTTAATTCAAAATTTTCACTGATTTGAAGTACGCTCAGTATAAAAGGAAATGAATAATATGAGCGAAAAGAATTGGTGGATAGCCTCTTTTTTAATTTCGATAGTTTTTTTGGGGATACTGATAGGGTTGTGGTATGAACGCTATTATCGTGAAAAAGTGTTTGATGAAGAGATTTCAGCTCAACTCACCAATAAAACTGAGGTACAAACCTTTCTGAAAGAAAAATGGGAACCCAAGAGCGGTTGGTTGAAAGAACCAACAATCCAGGTTCCCACGGGCCTTTATGTCACTTCCCTGAAGTTTTTGTTTGCTAATAACGTCCAGGTCACCGGATATCTGTGGCAAAGATACAAACCGGGACTTTTTGATGGTAAACAAGGTTTTATTTTTTCGGAAGCAATTTCTGGTAAAAATCAGGAAATTTATAGAAAACCTATTGGTGAAGAACAAATTGTGCTGTGGCACTTTGAAACTGTGTTGAGCCAAGAATTCCAATATGACGATTACCCCTTTGACAACAAAGTGGTTTGGATCAAAATTTGGGCTAATGCTTGGAATCGCAATGTAATCTTGAGCCCAGATTTGGCTTCTTATAAGGCAACCGGATTGAAAGATATTTTTGGTATTAATGAAGACATTGTGTTAGGTACCTGGGATAGAAGAGACACCTACTTCAATTATCATTTTGATACTTATGATACCACATTTGGTAATGGGCCTTATGTGGTTACGCGCAGTTTCCCAAACCTCTACTACAACATTGTTCTCAAAAGGAAATTTGCGAATGCTTTCATTATCAATTTGGTACCCTTATTTGTAGTGGCAGTACTTTTGTTTGGTTTGGTTATGATGGTGGGTGAAAAGAAGAAAGAACAATTTGGTTCAAGTGCTTTTGGAACGATATCTTCATGTGCCGCTTTATTTTTTACGGTCATGCTTCCTCATATCCGGTTACGAGAAGCATTTGAGTCCGTTGGGATTGTTTATATAGAATATTTTTATTTTATGATGTATTTCGTTATTATTCTTGTGCCCCTTAATACCTACCTATTTTCTGTGGGTTGGCCATCTCGCTTTGGGTTTATTCCATACAAAGATAATTTGCTGCCAAAAGTATTATTTTGGCCTCTATTTTTTGGCACAATGCTTGTCATTACCTTGTTTGCTTTTTAAAGTTTATAATAGGACATAGAAAAGGGGATCACCTCAATTTGATGTAAAGGTGTAGGGTGAGCAACGTGTTTTTGTTGCCCACCATTTGAGGTCACACCCATAGAAAAGGGGAATTTCAATAGGAATTAATTTATGTATCAATGGTTTATGATAACCCTAATTGGTAAAGACCAAATTGGGATTGTTGCTAAAATTACAACGGCTTTGTATGAGGGCGGTTGTAATTTAGGCGAAGCCTCTATGCTACGTTTAGGTGGCAATTTTACTATCATGTTAATGCTACATTACGAAGGTAATGCACAAGCATTGGAAGAATTACTGAAACCGGTTGCAAAGGACCTACAATTGCATTTCCATATAGATACGATTGAAGGACAATTGCATCAACATCAACTACCTAATGTGCGCGTTAGTGTTCATGGTGCAGATAGGACAGGTATTGTGGCTCAAGTGACAACCGTCTTGGCAGAAGCGGGATTGAATATTATTGATTTAGAATCTGATGTTGGTGGTGACGAACAGCAGCCGTTTTATGTGATGCACATTGAAGGGATTGCCACATCAGGTATTGTGGCATTGGAAGCGGCATTACAACAATTGTTATTGCAACAACCGGATATTGAGGTAAAACTTGAACCGGTTGAAACGGTATTTATGTAATGACTTGTGTTACGCAAAATACTGATATTGAATGACTTTGCATAACATGAGTTATTTAATTTTCATTTCTTAGATATTTAATAACATGGCCCTTCTTGATTTACTGATTTATCCTGATGTTCGTTTAAAACAAGTTTCTGCTTCTGTCAGAGTGTTTGATGAAAAATTACACGCTTTTCTTACGGATTTGGAAGAAACTATGCGAGCGGGACCGGGTAGTGTTGGAATTGCTGCGCCGCAAGTTGGATATTTTGAGCGTATTGTCATTATTGATGTTTCGTCTAAGCCTAAAATCAAACATCATGGTCATTTGATACTTGTTAATCCCGAAATCACTCAATGGAAAGGTTTTGAAGTGGGGCGTGAAGGTTGTATGTCAGTACCGGATTACACTGGTAATGTTATACGGGCTAAAAAAATTCACTTGATGGCCCTTGATGAAAATGGTGTTCAGCAGGAATACGATATGGAAGGTTATGAAGCGAGGGCGGTACAACACGAAATTGATCATCTTGATGGATTATTATTTCTTGATCGTTTGGTAAGTCGTCGTTATGATTTGTTTCAGCGTAGCCAAAGCTAAAGCTTTTAGACTCCAAAAAAATACCAAAGCTAATGCTTTGAATTCCAGCGTTTCTTGGAGTGGAGTTCAAAGCTTTAGCTTTGTTCCTTTAAGGGCGTACTAAACCGGCTTCAACTTGATTGCGAGTATCACGTCCAACTAAGATTTCGATTAATTCTAAGGTAAAATCCATTGCGGTACCAGGACCTCTGGATGTTATGACTTGTTCATCTTTGACAACCGGTGCATTTACAAACTGCATTTGTGGCACTTGCATTTTGTCTAAAACGCCCGGATAACTGGTAGCGGATTTGTTGGCTAATAAGCCTGCATCTGCTAATACTTTGGGCGCAGCACAAATAGCAGCTGTATATTTACCTTGTTGGTGCATATCTTTAAGCAGTTTATGGATACGAGTGTCATTATTAAGGTGATCTGCACCCGGTAAGCCACCTGGCAATATTATCATATCAAAGCTTTGTTTGATGGCTTCATCTAATGTCGTATCTGGTATTAACATAACACCACGACTGGCTTTGACGGGTGCTTTATCAAGTCCTGCTGTTACAACGGTGATACCAGCACGACGTAATAAATCAATAATAGTGACCGCTTCTAATTCTTCACAACCTTGAGCAAGAGGAACGAGGACAGTAGGCATTTCAGTTACCAGTTATCAGTTATCAGTTACCAGTTATCAGTTATCAGTTACCAGTTACCAGTTATCAGTTACCAGTTATCAGTTACCAGTTATCAGTTATCAGTTACCAGTTATCAATTTAAATATTGGTAAATTTGAAGTCCAAAATTGGGTAGTGCTGTAAAGTAGTGATTATAATTTTCAAGAATTAAAGCCCAAACTAAAGTTTAGATTCCAAAATCACTATTTGTTTGATGCTACCCAAAATTTATTTTGATTCAATTACACTTTTTACTGATAACTGATAACTGATAACTGATAACTGATAACTGATAACTGAATAACTGATTAAGAACGATTGTTTTTGATGATGTTTAATCCTTTTAGTAAATTTAATGCTTCATAGACAGCATAATCCCGTTTCACTAATGGTTCCTCTTCTTTGTCCTTTGCAGTTTCTTTTGTGGCTTCTTCAGATTCAACATCTCCCTTATCCAAATGACCGGCTAAATCAGCTTCTTTAATCCCTAAATCACTCTCAGGTTCAATGGAAGCAATTTCAATTTTATTTAATATAATGTCTGGTTGTATGCCTTCAGCTTGTATAGAGCGACCAGAGGGTGTGTAGTAGCGTGCGGTGGTCAGCTTTAAGGCAGCACCTTCCTTCATGGGGATGATGGTTTGTACTGAACCTTTGCCAAAAGTCTTGTTGCCCATAATCACAGCTCTTTTATGGTCTTGGAGGGCACCAGCAACAATTTCTGAAGCTGAAGCTGAACCACCATTAACCAATACCACTATGGGGGAGCCATTAAGTTGGTCGCTAGGATGCGCTTTGAATTTCAGAGAAGCATCTGGAATACGACCTTCAGTATAAACAATAAGTCCTTGAGTAAGAAAAGTATCTGATACCGATACCGCTGCATTTAAGACACCGCCTGGATTGTTACGCAAATCTAATACTAAGCCTTTGAGGTTTTGTTTAGCCTCTTTTTTGAGCGTGTTAATCGCTGTTTTTAAGTCATCTTGAGTATGCGCTTGGAAATGACTGATACGGATATAACCATATCCAGGTTCAAGAGTACGACTTTTGACACTTTTGACTTGGATGATGTCACGTACAATTTTGATGGTTAAGGGTTTTTCTTCACTTTCACGCACAACGATAAGAGTGATGCTACTCCCCGGTTTACCACGCATGATTTTGACCGCATCACTGAGTGTCATGCCTTTCACTGGTGTATCATCCAAACGAACAATCAAATCGCCGGCTTCTATCCCGGCACGTTGGGCCGGTGTATCATCAATCGGCGCAATGACCCGGACAAAACCATTCTCCATGCCCACTTCAATACCAAGGCCCCCAAATTCACCGGTTGTACCAATTTGTATTTCTTGATACGCTTCGGGTGTTAAATAACTTGAATGCGGATCAAGTCCGGTCAACATGCCTTGAATCGCATTTTCTACTAAAGTGTTATCTTCAACATCTTCAACATAGCTGGTTTTAATTCTTTGAAAAACTTCAGTAAAGGTAAAAAGTTCTTCAAAAGGCAATATTTCTGCCAAATCGGTTTGATTTCGATTGGCAAAAACACTACTGCCAATGGCGATAAACGACCCAAGAACTGTACCTATCAGAAGGGTAGGAAAATGACGAAGTAAGGTTTGCATATTTTATTTTTCTCCAAATATCAGCGTTTGCTAATTTTAGCATAAAACGACAACGACACTGTCATTTTTATATTGTTTGTTATGTAGCGAAAATGATTCTGACAAAAAAAAGCTGACAATGTACTACTGAATATATGCAAATCAAGGATTAAATTAATTGAAAAATCATAAAATAAAAATGAATGATTTGGTATATCTTTACCCATTAATTTTATCAGGCATTGCTTTCACTAGAGACAAAAATTTTAACTCTTGATTGGCATTTGATTATAGCTTACTTAAACTATTTTAAATATGGCAAGAAAAGTCAAATACAGTCAAAATTTATTAGGTTACATTTTTTTTCGCAACCATTTGCTAGGCGGTTTAGCAACACCTTGGTGGCGAATTTCAAAATATAAAGCGGATAGTTTTTGTCCACCACTATTGCCGACAGTAGCAATAATGTCATTGGCATTGACCCAATCGCCAGTTTCTATATATAAACTTTGATTATGGGCATATAAACTCATATATTCTTCTCCATGTTCAATAATGACCAATAAACCAAAATTACGAAACCATTGAGCAAAAGCTACTCGCCCGGCAGCGATGGCACGGACTTTTTCACCCTTTGGTGCTGCAATCAACATACCTTGCCATTTTAAATGTGCGACTAAACGTTGACCAAATTGATGAACGACTTTTCCTTGGATGGGATAAGGTAATCGCCCTTTAAGTTGTGTAAAGTCCACTTGTTGTGCAAGGGAGTTAGGAATATCTTTCAGTGCATCTCCTAAATAACCAAGCAAGGTAGCTAATTTGTGTTTATCATCTTGTAAACGTTTAAGTTCTTTACTCTGACTTTCAAGGGTATTTGCTAATTGTACTAAGATTTTTTGACGTTCTTTATAGCTGAGCTCTAATTCAGTTTTTTTCTGAGATTGACTGATAAATAACGTTTTTAACCCAGTTTTTTCAATTTTAATGGTTTTCTTAAGGTCTAATAAGCGTTGTAAAGTCGTTTTTATTTCTGTAATTTGGTGACTTTTAGTTCGATTAAAATAATCATAATAGGTCAACACTCGCCCAAATAAAAAGGGTTCTTCTTGATTTAACAACAGTTTTAAATAATCCTGACGGCCCATCATATAAGTAGCACGAATTTGTTGCGCTAATACTTGGCGTTGTGTTTCTAGTTGAGTTTGTTGTGCCTGTTGCTGTTGTTCCAAATCAGCTAAGGTATTTTGTTTATCAGTCAATGCCCCATGAATGGTTTCCAAACGCCGAGCAATTTCACCAATATCTTCTTCACTATGTTGTAATTGACGTTGCAAATGATCAAATTGGTGACGGTTATTGTCCATTTCGGCTTGTAAATCTTTAATGCGTAATTCCAATTGACGAAATTGCGCTTTATTTTTATTAGCGGTTATTGGATCAGCTACCGATATGGGGGTTATTAACAGCAAAAGGCATACCCAAAATCTGTACATGGCACTTTCCTTACAGTGCTTTTGCAGCCTAAAATAAATTTTGAACTCTGCTTCTTTGATTTTTGAATCCAAAGTTTATTTTGGATGCTTTTTATCAGTTATCAGTTATCAGTTACCAGTAATTTTTAATCGCCATCCCCTTCTGGACGAAAAAAATATCCCCATCCCCTAATTTTTAATGCCATTAAGTTAAGCCAGGGCAAACACATCAGTTCGCTCTTACAACCCCTTTTTATGCGAGGTTTCGTTGGAGTAACCGATGTGTTCGTCCCTAACCTCCTTTTGTCAAAGCGAAGGATTTTCCACTTGATCTCGCTTTAATTATAAGTCTAAAATTTATTTCCCTATTCTCATTTTTATTTAATTGTAATTTAGATATCAAGTGAGAAAAAATATCGGGAAACAATAAATGGACACTTCCTTAGCTCGTTACTTCGTTTCTAAAAGGAAGGCTAGGGAGGATTATTTCACATCAATTCCCTTCCTATGTCACTTTGCCTTGATTAGCAACGGCTTGTGCAGCTTTTTTGATCGCCTCTTCATCACCAAGATAATAGTGTTCAATGTGGTTCAAATTTTCATCCAGTTCATATACTAAGGGTATACCGGTTGGAATATTGACATCCACCATGTCTTTATCTGGAATGTTTTCAAGATATTTGACCAGTGCTCGTAAACTATTACCATGTGCGACAATGATAGTCTTTTGTCCTTGTTTAACCACAGGAGCTATCACATTTTTCCACAAAGGTATAAAACGCTTAATAGTATCTTTCAAACACTCTGTCAACGGTAAATCAGACTCATTTAGGGATTTATAGCGCCGATCATGTCCTGGATACCGGTCATCTGATTTTGACAGGACTGGTGGGGCCATATTACAACTTCTTCTCCACAATTTTACCTGTTCTTCACCATACTTCTGTGCGGTTTCAGTTTTGTTTAATCCCTGAAGGGCACCATAATGACGTTCATTTAATTGCCATTCTCGATAAACCGGAATCCACATTAAATCCATTTCATCTAAGGTAATCCAAAGCGTTCTTATCGCCCTTTTTAAAACGGAGGTAAAAGCGACATCAAAAGTGTATCCTTCTTTTTTAAGAAGTATACCGGCATTCGATGCTTCAATCTTACCTTTTTCAGATAGCTCAACATCTGTCCAACCGGTAAAACGATTTTCTTGATTCCAAACACTTTCACCGTGTCTTAATAAGACTAATTTATACATATATCAATTATTCTCCAATTGTTATGAGATAGCAAATGGCAAATGGTGAATGGTGAAACTGTAATTAAGTTTATGCCATGATTATCAAATTAAAGTTTGAGTTCATGAGTTGGTGATTTTTATAACTCATAAAAACAATATTTTAAATGTTTTTCCTTTCATTTTTGAGAATAATCAAATTTTAATGATTTCGATAAGGGAATTCCAGAAAAATAATATCATCCTAAACAGAAATCTAAGAAATTCTAATTTCTTAAGGAATGAAAATTAGACATCTTTCCTATTAAATCGAATTATATTTTAAAATCAATTATTTATAGGATATTGTAATTTTTATAAATCATTGAATTTTAATGAATTACTGTTATTTAGGAAAGATGTCTATTAAATAAACCTCGAAACTAAACCTGACAGGTTTTAAAAACCTGTCAGGTTTGGTGGCTGAAAAGTTTTGGAAGTTATTAAAGTCTCATTCCTAACGAAATAGGATTTCTCACACCCTCAAAATTTTTTTTCAGGGATGATTTTTTGGGGGGATATCCTTAACCATTAATCATTAATCATTAATTCTACTTTGTTACATTCTCACGCAAAGGTGTTTCAAGCAAAGTCTAAACAATTGAACCATTTTTGCGTTCTTAGCGGCTTTGCGTGAGAATTAAAATAAATCTAACAAAGCAGAATTAACCATTCACCATTCGCCATTTTCATTTACTATAATAATAATAAAAATCTTTATAAGCTAACTGACTTAATAAATAGAAATTTATATAGTTATTATTAATTTTTAGAGCTTAAATTAGTATCCAAAGTCATTTTATGTTCATATTTTAATGTAAATCAAGGTAAAATCCAGTTATTATCAACTAATAAGTAGAAAAATTTAGACTATTTAACTAAGGTATAATATACTGTTTAGCCAACCTATCTTTAACTATTAAACATTATCAATTATGAATCAAAGTTATTTAACTGAATTTGAATCCAAGTCTATGTCTGACATGACCTCCTCATTTACGCTTCTCACTCATGATGAAGATATTGAACGGGCATCACGTTCTTTAAAGGCAATGTCTCATCCATTACGTCTTAAAATTCTTTGCGTTTTGGGTGAACGTGAATATAGCGTACAGGATATTGTTGAGCAAGTAGGGACTTCGCAAAGCAATATTTCTCAACATTTAGCGATTTTGCGTGATAAAGGTATTTTAGCCTCACGCAAAGATGCTAATCGTGTTTATTATCGGGTAAGTGATGCACGCACTTTGCGTCTTATTAGTATGATGCGTGAAGTATTTTGTTCTTCTCTTTGTTTTTAATACTTGAATCATGGAAAATTCATCCCTACTAAATGAGTTTTTATTTTAACTTAATACTTAAAGAGGTTTGTCGCTTATGACAGTGGAACGAATGGTACTCATTTTTGCAGGTAGTTTTATTTTGTTGTCACTGGCTTTAAGTCAGTTACACCACATTTATTGGTTAGGATTTACTGCATTTGTCGGTTTTATGATGTTTCAAAGTGGTTTTACTGGGTTTTGTCCGATAGCATTTATTTTCAATAAAATCGGCTTATCCACTTGTAAACAAAAAGCAATCGCTGAAATGCAGACTCAATAAATATGGAACAACAATTATTAGAATTTATCGGAAATAATCCCCTTTTATTTATGGCTCTCGGTGTTGTCCTTAGTTTATTGGTGTGGAGTTTCTTGGGAGATCAAATAAGTGGGATAAAACCCCTATTACCGCAAGATGCGACGTTGTTAATGAACCATGAAGATGCCATTGTAGTTGATGTGCGTGAGGACAATGAATATGCTCAGGGGCATATTCTAAATTCACTGCATATTCCGTTAAATCGGTTATCTGAAAAAATAGGACGGTTGGAAAAATATCGCAAACGTCCTATTATTGCGAGTTGCATGAGTGGTAACCGTTCTGGTCGTGCCTGTAGTTTGCTGAAAAAACAAGGGTTTGAAAATGTCCATAATTTAAAAGGTGGAATTGTGGCCTGGCAAAATGCTAATCTCCCTCTTATTAAGGGCAAAGGTTAGTCGGAGTGGTTAATTCAGGCAAACATTAAGGGACAAGGCAGTCAATAAAATACGGGTTTTGAAATCAAAATGGCTACAAATTAGTATTTCTTAAAGAAATAGCTTATGTTGAAATCCCTATTTCAAACGACGTATTTCATGTATGTTATTGACTGCCGTGTCCCTCTTCCCCCTAAAGGCACGATTTCCAAAATAAATTTTGGACTTTAGCCTGATAGCCTGGAGTCCAAAATTTATTTTGGATGCAAGGATATCTATAGAGATGTCCTTTGAATTTTTCCGAAAATTTTCATCATGCTGTAACACGTCTATATCATGCCATTTCACGAATTTAAAATTCGTATTTCAAACCTTTATATTAGATGTTACACCGATTTAAGGTAATTAATTTTATTTAAAAATAAATAAAATTAATTACTTAATAATTTAATCGGTCTACTATCTACTATTCTATTGTAGAGTATAACTGAAAAATTTAATTATATTTCAGTCATTATTCAAAATCTTTTTAATTCCCAATAAGGAACAGCAGCAAAATAACTTGGACATGGTAATAAGTTTCTTCACTAATACAGAAAGACGCAAATTCCTAATACCATAGCTACGAGCTAAAGCTTATATGGTATAGGGATTTGTGCCTTCCTGCTAGTTTTTCATCATTATCATTAACCCGTTATTTTGATTTTGTTCCTGATAGATAATTGATAATTTAAACCGAAAATGAGGATAATATAGTGGAACAAACGCCTAATCAGGATCAAAAGGCAGATACTGCCACACAAGAACAATTTGGAATACAGAACATCTATGTCAAAGATATTTCTTTTGAGACACCCCATTCACCACATATTTTTAAAGAACAGTGGAAACCGCAACTGGAAATGGAAATATCTAATGACATCAATAATTTGAATGAAGGTGTCTATGAAGTGGTGTTAAATCTCACAGCGACGGTCAAAATTGGAGAAAAAACGGCTTTTTTAGTTGAAATTCATCAAGCTGGCATTTTCGCTATGAAAAATATTCCTGAGGATAAAGTATCATATATGCTTAATAGTTATTGTCCAAATATTTTGTTTCCTTACGCACGTGAAACGGTTTCCAGTCTAGTCGCAAAAGGTGGATTTCAACCATTATGGCTAGCACCAATCAACTTTGATGTATTGTATACACAAAGGCTTCAAAAGCAAAAACAACAGCAGCAAAACCAAACGCCAACAATCAACTAATCGTTGCTTTTTGGCATGATTTTTTTACCAAGAAATGAATAGCTATCCAAATCGCCAGGTTTTAAAAACCTGGTAGGTTTCATTTCCCTTTAATTCGGGTAGATCGTTGATAATTGATGAGCTTGTCGAATCATGAGAACGATTGGCAATTGGTCGCTTGTTGAACCATGCCGAACCATTGAATCCATATTCCTTAATAGTGGATGATCTTGTATTTTAGGAAAATTATTCCAAAATAAATTAGGTAAAGCAGAATAGGTTTATTATTTTGGCTTCTTTCAAAACGAAGTCCAAAATGGATTTAGGCTTCTTTTCCTATTAACAAACATTTTTAATTGAAAAAGAAAAATTTTGGCTGAACAAAAACAAATTTTGGTACTGGGGGCAGGTTCGTGGGGAACTGCCCTGGCTTTGGTATTAGCGCGTAATGGGAACGATGTTTGGCTTTGGAGTATAGATGCTAAACATGTTGAGCTTATGAAGGTGACTGGAGAAAATGCCCAATTTTTGCCAAACTGTCACTTTCCGGAAAATTTACATCCAATTGCTCACCTAGAAAAAATTGTCTCCCAAGTCAATGAGATTGTCGTTGTCGTTCCTAGTCATGGCTTTCGTGGAACGCTTGAGAAAATTGTTCCCTACCTCACACCAGAAACCCGATTATGTTGGGCAACCAAGGGTTTAGAAAATAATACCGGCTTATTGTTACACCAAGTCGCTGAGCAAGTATTAGGTCATCAAAGACTTTTAGCTGTTTTATCAGGGCCCTCGTTTGCTAAGGAAGTCGCTACTGGTTTGCCCACTGCCGTCACAATCGCATCACAAAGCACTGAATATGCACAAGATTTGGTGACATTATTTCATAATCAGACTTTTCGCCCTTATACCGGTTCCGACATCATTGGCGTACAAGTAGGGGGAGCCGTCAAAAATATTATGGCGATTGCGGCTGGTATTGCCGATGGCTTAGGTTTTGGTGCGAATACTCGTGCTGCGCTTATTACTCGTGGCTTAACCGAAATCATTCGTTTTGGGATGGCATACGGTGGACAACGTGAAACATTCATGGGTTTAGCGGGCTTAGGTGATTTGATACTGACTTGTACCGATGATCAATCACGCAATCGCCGTTTTGGGTATGCGTTAGCGCAAGGTGCTGATATCAATCAAGCCCAAGCAAAAATTGGGCAAGTGGTTGAAGGGGTGCTGACTACCGGGGAAGTAAGTCGCTTAGCTCAACAACGAAATATAGATATGCCAATTGTTATGCAGGTTGATAATGTGCTACAAGGTGTCTGTACGCCAAAAGAGGCGGTACAAGCATTATTATCACGTCAACCAAAACCGGAATTCAGTAATCAGTAATCAGTTATCAGTAATCAGTTACCAGTAATCAGTGATCAGTGATCAGTAATCAGTTTCAAGCAAAAGTACAGCTAAGCGAAACTTTTGCCTGAAAATCAATTATCAGTTTTTAAGTTATGTTCCAAAATAAATATTGGAATCTTTTAATAAAGGTTTTATTTTAGCTTGCATTGACATTTTATTGAAGTCAAAATTAAGAATCAAAAAAATGGTCCTTCAATAACTGATTACTGGTAACTGATTACTGATTACTGATAACTGGTAACTGGTAACTGATGATGGAAAAATATGAATCTTGATATTCTTGAATTTGAAAGACCTATTGCCGAACTCGAAGCTAAAATTGATGAATTGCGCCATGTCAGTAGTGACACGGAAATCAACATCAGTGATGAAGTTGCCCGCCTACAATTAAAATGTGAAGAACGCACTCGCTCCATTTTTTCCTCCCTAACCGCTTGGCAAATTGCCCAATTAGCTCGACATCCCCAACGCCCCTATTTTTTTGATTATGTTGACCTTATTTTTACCGACTTTCAAGAATTACATGGTGATCGCGTTTTTGGTGATGATGGTGCTATGGTAGGTGGATTGGCACGATTTGAAGGTCGCCCAGTGATGCTAATTGGTCAACAAAAGGGCCGTGATATTAAGGAAAGAACCCAACGTAATTTTGGTATGCCCCGTCCAGAAGGCTATCGTAAAGCCTTACGCCTTATGGAAATGGCAGAGCGTTTTAAATTGCCAGTGCTAACTTTTATTGATACACCCGGGGCTTATCCAGGTGTAGATGCTGAAGAGCGCGGGCAAAGTGAAGCCATTGCGCGTAATTTATACGTCATGTCCAGCTTAAAAACGCCGATTATTAGTACCATCATTGGTGAAGGAGGTTCAGGCGGTGCATTAGGTATTGGTGTGGGTGATAGATTATGTATGTTGGAATACAGCACTTATTCAGTCATCTCCCCAGAAGGTTGCGCCTCCATTTTATGGAAAAGTGCCGAAAAAGCTTCAGAAGCTGCTGAAGCGATGAATATAACTTCTCTGCGTCTTAAAGAATTAGGCTTAATAGACATCGTTATCCCTGAACCTTTGGGTAGCGCATATCGAGATATGAAGACAATGGCGCAAAATTTAAGCACGATTTTACAAGAAAATTTGAGGGAACTTGATAAGTTGCCTATTGATCAATTAGTTGAAACTCGTTTTCAACGCTTTATGCAGTTTGGACAATTTGAAGAAGGGTAAAAGAAGATAGGGGAAAAAGAGGTAGATAAAGAATAGTCATGAAATAACTTCCCGTTTTAGAAATCACCTTCCCCATCCTTTTTTTGTAAGGAAGGAGGAGAGTTAAAGGTCATTATGAGGAAGTTATAGCGTTTCCCAATAACCATCCTTCGCTCCTCCTTTCAATGGAAGAAATTGATGAAACCACAAACTTTTCTCACAATTCTTATTTTTATCATAATTTTACCAACACAAGCCCAAATTATCACCGATGGCACGTTGGGCCCAACCTCAAATTTAACGGGCCCTCACTTTGAAATCAAAGCTAACTTGGGTCAACAACAGGGTAGCAACCTTTTCCATAGCTTTCAGGACTTTAACCTGAATAGCTGGGAAAGTGCCACATTTTCAGGACCAAATCACATTCAGAATGTGATTAGCCGCGTGACCGGCGGTGAACCTTCCTTTATTAATGGCCGTTTACAATCCCAGATCGGCAATGCAAATATGTACTTTCTTAATCCCGCTGGCATCATGTTTGGGCCTAGTGCCACTTTGGATGTGCCTGGTTCTTTTCATGCGAGTACGGCTGATTATCTTCGTTTCAGTGACGGTGGGCGTTTTGATGCGACTTATCCAGAACAAACTTTATTAACAGTGGCGCCGCCAAGTGCTTTTGGTTTTCTGAGTGACTTTCCGGCTAGTATTTATAGCCAAGCATTTTCTCTCTCTCTTCCTACTATAGGAAAAATATTTTCATTATCTTTTATCATCACAGTTTGGGCAATCTCAATTACAAATACAGCCATGTACTACTCGTTTGCCCAACAAAATGAGCACATTTACGTTAGACACACCACGGGGATTATCGGCAAGCTCTGATGATTTACAACCTTAAAGAATGAGATTTTAAATAACTTCCAAACTGATAAGCCAAACCTGACCAGTTTTTAAAACGGGTCAAGTTTAGTTTCGAGTATTTAAGTTGGCGATTGATAAGCTTATCAAATCATGAACTGCTTGCTCTGAGCTGTCGAATCATGAGCTGCTTGCACTGAGCTTGTCGAAGTGTCGAACCATTGAATTCCTAATTTCTAAATCTTCCTCACTCCTTATTCCCTATTCCCTATTGCTTAACCGGCGTATAAGGCGTTTCACGATTATGCTCGTGCATGCGATAGTGAACAAAATCTGCGATGTTATTAAAGTGCATAAACGGATTACCTTCTAATTGTTCTGCAAGGGTAGACGATGGTTGATGCGCATAATGGTGTCCTGGATGGATAATCGTTTCTTTGGGTAATTCTGTCCCAATTTTTTTCAAAGAGTGATACATTTGTTCTGGCTCACTACCACTGAAATCACAACGTCCACAACCAAATATAAATAAAGTATCGCCAGTGATAAGATGTCCATCAAGATAATAACAAGCCGATCCGGGCGTATGTCCAGGCGTATGCCAAACTTCAATATCGGTTTTGCCGAGTTGAATGGTATCGCTACCATGATGGACAGTGGGTTTGGTTAATTCATGAGCCCAAAATTGCTCTTCTGCTTTTAACAAATGCACTTGGGCATCGTAACTGTTTAATAATTCAGTTAATCCATTGGTATGGTCATGATGGCTATGAGTCAACAGCACATCAGTGATTTGCAAGCCTTGATGTTGAGCAAGTGCAATGATTTTTGGTACTTCCCAAGCCGGATCAACGACAGCCGTCCGATTGGAATGATGATCTTGAATGAGATAGACAAAATTTTCCATGGGCCCAAGTTCAAGGGCATGAATCGAAAAAGGTTGAGTATTTGTTTTCATAATCTTTTAAAATCAATCGAAAAGTGGAGTAAGCGTAATTTAATGAATCCAAAATTTATTTTTGAGTCCAGTCAAAAAATACTATTTCTTAAAGAAATAGCATTTTTAACAAAGCTAAATAGAGTAAAATTTTCTGACGCTAATAATAATCGGAGTTAAATTAGGTGATTTCCTAAAGCTAAAGCTTTGGATTCCAGCACTGGAATTTTGGAGTCCAAAGCTTTAGCTTTGGAAATTATTTAATAAGGATGATAGTGAATGAGTACAACATCTATACACGGTCAATGGTCATCTCGAATGGCATTTATTTTAGCCGCTACTGGCTCTGCGGTTGGTTTAGGTAATATTTGGAAATTTCCGTATATTACCGGCGAATATGGTGGCGGTGCTTTTGTATCCGATTGGAGTGATGATCTTGAATGAGATAGACAAAATTTTCCATGGGCCCAAGTTCAAGGGCATGAATCGAAAAAGGTTGAGTATTTGTTTTCATAATCTTTTAAAATCAATCGAAAAGTAGAATGGGCGCGATTTAAGAAATCCAAAATTTATTTTTGAGTCCAGTCAAAAAATACTATTTCTTAAAGAAATAGCATTTTTAACAAAGCTAAATAAAGTAAAATTTTCTGAGGCTAATAATAATCGGAGTTAAATTAGGTGATTTCCTAAAGCTAAAGCTTTGGACTCCAGCACCGGGATTTTGGAGTCCAAAGCTTTAGCTTTGGAAATTATTTAATAAGGATGATAGTGAATGAGTACAACATCTATACACGGTCAATGGTCATCTCGAATGGCATTTATTTTAGCCGCTACTGGGTCTGCGGTTGGTTTAGGTAATATTTGGAAATTTCCGTATATTACCGGCGAATATGGTGGTGGTGCTTTTGTAATTGTTTATTTATTGTGCATTGCTTTAGTTGGCTTACCGGTAATGATGGCAGAGGTGATGTTGGGCCGACGAGGACGCTGTAGTCCCATTAATACCATGCGAAAGTTAGCGCAAGAAGCTGGAAAAACTCAACTATGGCAAATATTAGGATGGTCTGGCGTTATTGCCGGTTTTTTGATTTTATCTTTTTATAGCGTAGTAGCCGGTTGGGCCCTCGCATATATTCCGCGTTTAGCATCAGGGATGTTTACCGCTGCTACTGCTGATTTTGTTGGCAACCAATTTGATAATTTGGTTGGTGATCCATTACGTTTGTTAGCTTGGCACACAGCTTTTATGATTGTGACAATAACCATGGTTGCTGGCGGGGTACAAGGTGGATTGGAACGATCCGTGCGATGGATGATGCCAGCTTTGTTTGCAGTATTGCTCGTGTTAGTAGGCTATGCGATGAGTACGCCTAAGTTCATGGAAGGCGTACATTTCCTGTTTCATGTCGATTTCACCAAATTATTTTATCCCAAAGGTGAATTCAGTGGCGAAGGTATTTTAGCAGCCATGGGACAAGCCTTTTTTAGCTTGAGTTTAGGCATGGGAGCCATCATGGTTTATGGCGCCTACTTACCCAAAGAGGCTTCAATCGCACAAACAACAGCAGCAGTCGTCATCGCTGATACGCTAGTCGCTATCTTAGCAGGATTAGTTATTTTCCCAATTGTCTTCAGTAATGGTTTAGAACCAGGGGCTGGACCTGGATTAGTCTTTCAAACTTTACCCATTGCATTTGGACAAATGCCCTTTGGCAGTCTTTTTGGCACCTTATTTTTTATTTTATTGGCTCTTGCAGCTTGGAGTTCAGCCATTTCTTTGATTGAACCGATGGCCGCCTGGTTAATTGAAACCGGCAAATTTAATCGCCTCAGTGCCACAATCACTTGTGGTATAACAGCTTGGTTAGTCGGCTTGTTAACGATTTTTTCCTTCAATATTTGGAGTGACGTTAAACCGCTATTCGATAAAACCTTCTTTGATCTCATTGATTATTTGACATCCAACATTATGTTACCATTAGGTGGACTATTCATTGCCATTTTTGTTGCCTGGTTAATGAAACGTCAAATCATTACTGAAGAATTAGAAGCATCGCCTAACGGTTTAGGCTTTCGTATTTGGTATTTTCTATTGCGTTATGTCACACCATTAGGGGTTGGTTTAGTCTTTTTAAATGCAATTGGTGTATTGTCTGAAATCGTTGAAAAACTCATTCAGTTATTGATTTTAATTGGTTACTATTGGAGCAATTTATTGATTTTAATTGGTCACTATTGGAGCAATTTACTGAGTTTATTATGAAATATAATTATTTTATAGTGTTTTCAAATATTTACATGGATAAACTCAACTAAAAATCAAAGACTGACAGACTTTATCAACATTTTCAGAATGATTAGATGCCAAAAAATCCCGAAGTTTTGAGGTATTTTCGTGACTCGTATTGATAAAACCGCAATAGTCCCTTATTCCGCCCACGATATGTTTGTTTTAGTTAATAATATTACTGACTATCCCAAATTTTTACCGTGGTGCAAATCTATCACAATCCATTCACAAACTGAATCAGAAATAGTAGCCACCTTATTAATGAGCGGTGCCGGTTTAGAAAAATCTTTTACCACGACAAATGTGATTAAACCGGATGAGTCGATTGATATGCGCTTGCTCAAAGGGCCATTTCGTCACTTAGAAGGACATTGGCAATTTCATTCATTGGGAGAAGAGGGTTGTAAAATCTCATTAAATATGGCCTTTGAAATTTCTAATCCACTGTTACGCATGAGTTTAGGTCCCATGTTTACCAAAATTACCGATAATTTAGTCGATGCTTTTGTCAAAAGAGCAAATCAGTTACATGGAAAATAAAAAGAAAGGAGAAATATCCAAAGCTAAAGCTTTGGACTCCACGCAGGGGTTTTGGAGTTCAAAGCTTTAGCTTTGGATATTTTTAGGTAACATGGAAAATACTGACACCATTCATATTGAAGTCGCTTATGCAACCACAAAGGAACAAGTCATTATTCCTTTAGAAATCTCTGCTACAACAACCGCAGAACAAGCCATTGAAAAATCTAAAATTTTAACTAAATTTCGCCAAATTGACCTTACCAAACATAAGGTAGGCATTTTCAGTCGGATTTGCACTTTAAAAACGACATTACGTGAAGGGGATCGGCTTGAAATTTATCGCCCATTAATTGCCAATCCCATAGAAATTCGTAAACAGCGTGCTGCCCAAAATAAAAAGATGAAACAAGGGAATGGGTGATAGAGAATGGGGTGATTGAAGAAAAGTTAACCCCAGAAATTAAAGCTTTCCTAAATGCATAAAATGCCTAACAAGGCACTACATTCGGGTGGCTGGTGAGATTCGCCTAACGGCGAGGCGGGCCACCACATACCACAAGGAGTTTTAGAACATGAATGAACAAGAATACGCAGGATTCTGGATTAGAGTTGGTGCAACACTCATTGATTTAGTCATAATGATAATTGTTCTTTCTGTTCCTCTTTCATTTATCTATGGAGAGGAATATTGGCTTGGCGAGCAATTGATCAATGGGTTTTGGGACCTACTGTTAGGCTATGTCGTTCCTATTGTTGCAACAATATGGTTCTGGTTAAATTTTTTAGGGACACCAGGAAAAATGGCGACTAATTTGAAAATAGTCGATGCAAAAACCGGAAACAAACTTACATTAGGACAGGCAATAGGAAGGTATTTTGCCTATATTCCAGCAATCCTACCTTTAGGGCTTGGTATAATATGGGTAGGTATAGATAAAAAGAAACAAGGTTGGCATGATAAATTAGCCGGTACTGTTGTCATTAAAAGCAATCAATCTGAGCCGGTTAGATTTGAACATCAGGTATAACAATCGCTTCCATTCGGACAAAATAAAGCGATGTTCGCTATCGCTTACTACGCTTTATTTTGCTAGTGAAGCAAAAGCTTGGCGTTAAATCTGAAAAAGTAGAATTATCCATTTGAAGGAGAAAAAAATGAAAAAAATTTACCTATTGGTTTTATTAGGACTATTGATTTTTTCGTTAACCAGAATAAGTTTCGCTTCCCCACCTTATATTGAACATGCAATGGCTTATTTTCCCGATGGCGAAATACTAATCACTGAATGTCAAAGTAAAGCAGAAACTGCTTTTTCTAAACTGAATATTACTGTTAAAAAAACCACGAATCCTGAAAACGAGGTCGTTGGATTTACGGGAAATTATAAGGTAGTATTGTATTGTATTGAAGTTGAGGCAGGCTGTGAAATGCCTGAAAAACCTTACGCTGGTGCAGCACGCGTGATTGTTGCCGGACCAAAGTATACCAAGGTCAAAAGGTTGGGTTTAGATGTCTTGAAAAAGATGGAAATGAATATAGAAGAATAAGAGGGCTTTATTCTAATTAGAATGGGGGCTTTAGCCTCACTTATTATACCTGCCAGGTTTTTAAAATCGGCAGGTATTGTAAGCTGAAAACTTGAGCCTGAATTTGGCTTAAACGTTAAGGAACAATTGAAAATGCTATTGTTCCGAATTCTCCAAAATCTGCTTGATAATTACCGACTTCTGCTGTAATCATCTTACCCATTGCACCAGTTATCAAAAATTGCCCAGGCTCCAACCTCCATCCTTGTGCAATCACCGTATTTACCAACCACAAAGCTGCCTCCCATTGATTGCCTAACGCATCCGCACCTTGTCCCACATTCACCACTTCTCCATCTTTAGTGAAAGTGACAGTGAGCGCATTTAAATCCAATGGTGCAAAATTAGTCACCGGTTTGCCTTTGATAAAGGCTGCTGAACCGACATTGGCTGCAATAATATCTATCCCTTTTGGCTTGGCTTTAAAACCTAACTCAGGTAATTCAATCACTGGAAATACTACTTGAATAAACGATTTCAATTCGGTTATATTGGCTATAGGTATTGTAATCGCTTTGCCGATTTCAAAACCCAGTTCCGTTTCCAACATCAAACGCTGAAACTGAGAACGTTTGATGGAGGGAATATGAGTAAAATCACCATTGGCAAATAAGACACCGGCTAAAGCATCATTGACGTTGAATTTTTGTTGTGCGGATTTTGCTGTCAAGCCGGCTTTAAACCCAGCCGGTTTTTTACCCGCCAGGCGTTTTTTAACATAGTCGCTTTGAATAAGATAGGCTTGTATAATAGATAAATCAGAATGAATTGAAGAAACAAGGGGAATTTTTTCATGATTGCGGTGACTTTGTAACAATTGATCGGCTAATTCAACTTCTCCCGCAAATAACCCAACATTGGTAGTCAGTACCAGAGATAAAATAGAATATTTGAATAGTTTCATCATAATTGCAAATAACACAAATAGTATTTCTTAAAGAAATACTATACTGTTCACTTTTGAATTTTGTGAAAATCTAAAAGCTCGAAATAAATCTGATTTCTTTTCGATCTCGGATTTATCTTGATTCAAAAATTTCACGGATTTGAAATACGCTCAGTATATTTGTTGAAGAGAAGAGAAAGGTAAAAAAATGGTTCAACTTGCGCTACCAACCAAATCGGTTGTCAAGAAAGGCAAAAGCGTTAATAAAGTTAATGGTAAGAATGTTAAGAAATTCATGATTTATCGTTATAATCCTGAAACCGAAGAAAATCCGCGTCTTGATAGTTATGAGGTGGATTTAGACGATTGTGGGCCCATGGTACTTGATGCACTTATTAAGATCAAAAATGAAATTGATCCCACTTTAACATTTCGCCGTTCTTGTCGGGAAGGGATTTGTGGTTCTTGTGCGATGAATATTGATGGCACAAATACGCTTGCTTGTACGAAACCCATCACCAATATTAAAGGCACGGTTAAAATTTATCCGTTGCCTCATACGGCGGTGACAAAAGATTTAGTGCCGGATTTAACGTATTTTTATGCACAATATGCTTCAATCAAGCCATGGTTAGAAACTCAAACCCAACCACCACCGGACAGAGAAATATTGCAATCGAAAGAAGATCGCGCTTTATTGGATGGTTTGTATGAATGTATTTTGTGTGCCTGTTGTTCTACCAGTTGTCCGAGTTATTGGTGGAATGGTGATCGCTATTTAGGGCCCGCAATTTTGTTGCAAGCTTATCGCTGGATTGCAGACAGTCGGGATGAAATGAGTGGAGAGCGGTTAGATAATCTGGAAGACCCTTTTCGGCTCTATCGTTGTCACACCATTATGAATTGTACCAATACCTGTCCAAAAAGTTTAAACCCGGCTAAAGCGATTATAGAAATCAAAAAAATGTTAGTACAACGACGATAATCAGTGACCAGTTATCAGTTATCAGTTATCAGTGACCAGTTATCAGTTATCAGTTATCAAGAAAATAAAACAATCTTGTCATTTCGAGCGAAGCGAGAAATCTTGTTTTAAGTAACCGTAAATTATTAAGTTACTGGGTTGAAATTTCGTTTATGAACGATTTCTCGAAACCATTTAGAAACCGATTAAGTTATTTATTTATAGTTCCTAAGATTTCTCGTTTTGCTCGAAATGATAAACAAATCCAATCAGAAAAACTTGAATATTAATCGGTAAAACCACTTAAATTGGTCACTGATAACTGATAACTGGTCACTGATAACTGGTCACTGGTTACTGATAACTGGTCACTGATAACTGGTCACTGATAACTGATAACTGGTAACTGATAACTGAAAATGAGCGAAATTAATCAACTAAAATGGCAGTGTCGGCGCAGCATGAAAGAATTGGAAATGTTGCTAACACGCTATCTTGAACAAAAATATGAACACGCGCCGATAAATGAACAACAAACTTTTCAGACTTTGCTCGAATTACAAGATATAGATTTATATGCCTACTTAGTTAAACGAAAAATGCCAATAGATGAAAACATCCAGACTTTATTTGAAAAAATGATTGTGCTGCGGAATTAATGGTGGGCTTCTACAAATAGTATTTCTTAAAGAAATACTATTTGTTTATTATGCGTTAGGGAATGGGTACGTCTTCAATCAATTGAGCGACTAAAGCTTGCGTATTTTCTTGCTCTAGCATGGTAACCAGTCGATGTCCAATTACACCCGGTAATACGATTTGTACATCGTCGGGTACCACATAATCTCGTCCTTGGATTAAAGCCCAAGCTTGGGCACTGTGAATTACTGCTAAGCCAGCGCGAGGTGATAAACCAACGCGATAGCGTGACGATTGGCGACTAAATTCTAAAATGGCTTGTAAATAATCCAGCAACGCTTCGGAAACTTTAACTTGTGGCACCGTTTTTTGGATATCAACAATTTCTTTGGTAGTAATCAGCGATGGTAAATCGGCAATCATTTCTCGCCGATCACGTCCCTTCAATAAAGCGCGTTCGGTTTGATGATTGGGATAACCCAATTCTAAGCGCATCATAAAACGATCAAGTTGTGATTCCGGCAATGGAAAAGTGCCAATTTGGTGTAACGGATTTTGGGTAGCTAACACAAAAAATGGGGCTGGCAATCGGCGCGTTTCACCTTCCACCGTCACTTGATGTTCTTCCATCGCTTCCAATAACGCACTTTGTGTTTTTGGTGTGGCACGATTGACTTCATCAGCCAAAATCATTTGAGCAAAAATAGGTCCCAAATGAAATTTAAATTGTCCCACTTCCTTATCATAAATTGAGACACCAATAATGTCAGCCGGCAATAAATCGCTGGTAAATTGAATTCGTTGGAAGCTCAAGCCAAGCACCCTGGCTAACACATGAGCGAGCGTAGTTTTACCAACACCCGGCACATCTTCAATTAAGACATGTCCACGCGCGATTAGGCACGTTAGCACTAAACGAATTTGTAATTCTTTACCCAGAATCACTTGACTAATTTGATTAACAATATTGTCGATAGTTTCTTTGATGGAAGGCATAGTTGGGAATTGGGAATTGGGAATTGGTAATCGGGAATTGGGAATTAGAAAGGGATCATTTCGAGCGAAACGAGAAATCTTTCTTAACAGCTCATGTTACGCACAATGCTTCCAAAAAGCTTGATTCTTGTATTTCAAGAAAAATATTTCCTAATTGAGGTTATTTTTGTGTTCACGATCTCTCCCTCCCCCTAACCCCCTCCCGCTGGGAGGGGGGACCGATCGGCGGTATTTTCCTATTTTTTGATTAAAACGAAAATGATTAAATCATAGTAAAAACAAAATATTATATGTATTTATGTCATCTATTTTGTTATTGCTAACCAATAGGAAAATGCCAATGCGCGGCCCCCCCTCCCAGCGGGAGGGGGTTAGGGGGAGGGAGAGATCGTGGTTCTAAAAAAATACCTCAAGAAGAAGAATGCGTAACATGAGTTAACAGTTTGAGATTTCTCGCTTCGCTCGAAATGACAAATATTTCTCCTTTCTGTTAAGGATGCAGATAAATTCTAAATTCTACCCGTCGTGAATGTTCAATATTTTCAAAACCATCTTCTATCATTAAACGGCTAGATGATAAACCATTTGCCGTTAAAATTTGTTGTAACCATTCTTTATCATTTTTGACTGTTGGTAATAAAATACAATATTCTAACACGGTACGGGTTCGCTTTTGAGATAAAGCCATATTGTTAAAATAGGCATCATCCTCCGAAAAACTACTTCGCCATTCTGAAGAAGTATGTCCTTCAATACTAACCGATTCAATAACATGAGCATATTGCTTTAATATTCTGACGTATCTTGGAAAAAAATCCGTTAAAATAAATTGATAATGGGTATTCAGTGAATCATCTCCCAACTGAAAAATAATAGTCGGTTCTTGAAAGCGTATCGTTAAAGTTGTAGGCTCAATTTTAGCGACCCACAGTGGTAAATCCGGTTTAAATTCTTTTAACAGTGCTTGATAAATAATTTTGGTTATTGTAGGTTTAGTAATTGTTTTTTCAGAGTTTTTTGTTGTAGTAGTGACTTGAGGTTTAGTTGATGTTGTCGTGATTGGCTTTGTAATGAGTTGATTCGTATTAGGAGTAGTTGTGGTTTCTTGAAATTCATGCGGTTTTTTTTTTGAATTGGATAGATATCCAAGAGAAATTAATAAGAACATGATTATTAAAGCTAAAATCAATAATCCTAATATCATTTCAACAGTTGAAATTAATGGCTTGTCATCTCGCTGACTTTGGGATTGCCCAAAAACTTGTTCTATTTTCATACTTTCCAATCCAATTAAGTCGTTTTTTCCAAAGCTAAAGCTTTGGACTCCTTTTCCAAAGCTAAAGCTTTGGACTCCAAAGCACGCGCCTGGAGTCCAAAGCTTTAGCTTTGGGATTTTATTACTCCTTTTCATACAACAAAGATTGAAATTCTGGTGCAGAACGTATTGCATCAAAATCAGAATCCGTTTGTGCCATTTCAAGGCATTCCGCATTTAATGCCATCGCTTGTTGGAGTATAATAATCGTAGGTTCAACTTGTTCAAGTATTGCATAACAACAGGCTTCATTATAAAACAGTGAAAATTCATCAGGCTTCAATGCTAGGGCTTGTTGAAAATAGCTAATCGCTTCTTCGTAACGACCTAATTCCATGAAGGTATAAGCTTTATCTTGCAAAACTTCAAATTCATTACGATTAAATTGTCCCAATGGCGCAGTTGTATCGGTTAAAGTTTTTGGCAATTGATACTCTTCTTGAATCATCGTTTCTGGCAAATTTTCCGATATCCTTTCCTCAATATCTGATTCTTCAATTGTTGTTCCAAGCCGGTTTTCCGATATCCTTTCTGGTAGATTTTTAGAGAGTATTTCCCGATTATCTGATTTTTCACTCATTTCATCTGTTTTGTTAGAGAAGATTTTTGGTGAATTGTCAGACTCTTCACGCATTTCATCTTGGAATTTTAGCAAATTATCTGATTTTTCACTCATTTCATCTATTTCATCAAAGATAATTTTTGGTGAATTGTCAGACTCTTCACGCATTTCATCTTGGAATTTTAGCAAATTATCTGATTTTTCAATTATTTCATCTGTTTCGTCAAAGATAATTTTTGGTGAATTGTCAGAATCTTCACTCATTTCTTCATCAGATACGAATTCTTCTGAATTCTCTGATTCTTCAATGATTTCATACCTGGATACTTCATGCCTGTCTGGCGTAGCTACCGGCATATCAGTTGAGAGAACCGTTGGCATTTCAGTCATCAAACGGTTTTCTTTTTTACCGCCATTTGGGGCTTGATTGATTAATGCGGCAAAATGATTTTGCAATACCTCAAATCCTTCTAATTGAGTTTCTAAAGAGACTTCTGCCATATCCAACTGTGTTTCTAAAGTCGTTTCTAATAATTCTAAGTTACGCTGTAAAACTTGTTGCATTCCTTGTGTCAAATCATTTAGATTTTTTTCAATCACTGGAAAAGCGTCACCGGCTTGTTCACGTAACTGTTGGAAGCTCTCTAAATAACCCGCCATATTATTCAATTGTTGATTCAATCCTTGCATTAATTGCCCGAATTGTTGCATGGTCTTTGGAATAGCTGTCGTTTGTGTGGCTATGGCTTGTAACGCATAGCGCGATTTTTCGATACTTTCAATAAAACCAGATGCTTGAAGATGATTCATGGCATTGATTGACACTTGAACATTCTCGGTAGCGACTTTGTCAGCAACAGTACGAAATTCAGTAATAAGTTTTTCAAAGCCTTTTTTCGTTTCCATTTGTAGGCTAGTGACTAATGAATTTTCGCCTTCTTGAATCAAATTCTGTTTAATCTCTTCTAAAGAACGCACTTGTTGTCCAAAACCTTTTTTTTGTAATTTAATGATTTCTTCTAATTGGGTTTGAAAGGTTTTGAGTTGTTCCGTCATATTTGACAGCAGAGATTTAAGGGCAACATTGTGCGTACTAATTTCTTTTAATACCAGATAAATAACGGTTGGCGTGACATCGGATGACTGCGTTTGAGTGATTCTATTATTAATTGTTCTAATAATTAATGCCAAGAATAATCCAACCAATCCAATAAATAATGCAATACCAAGATGACTTAATAAATTAGGTAGACTGTTTTCAAACGCATTCGGGTCAAAAACGCTGATACCAATAAAAGCGATAAGAAAACTACCAAATAGACTCAAGCCAGTGAGTAAAGTCGGCGCAATTTCAGCCAAACGACTCTCTCGTTTGTACAGTGCAAAACCAAATAAAAAAATGCACAGTATCAGAAACAGGTCCGCAAGGTAAGTGGCATAAGGACTTAATATTTGTAAGCCTAGCACGATAATTTTTGTGATAGAAAATTGTTCGGTGTTTAACATAAGTAATTTATTGAGTCTTTATCCAAAAATATATTTTTGAGTACCTACACCTATGCTTATGCGAAGGACTCAATTCAAAATGCAATTAATTATCTCTATATATGTAGGTCAACAAAAATATTTTAACTTTCTCAAAAAATCCCTCTAAATTCCTTTACCAAAGGAGCTTGGAAAAAAATAGATTCCTAACCCTTCTTCAGTATTACTCTCCTACAATATTTCTTAATTTAATGACAGTTACCACGCGGGCTTATAAATTTTTTAGGCATAAATAGACAAAAAATTTCATAAAAAACGACAGAAAAATATCTGACTTACGTTTAACCTTTATATGAAATAGATTATACAACTTTATCATTTAATGGTTTGAACCGTTTTTAATCCTAGTGCAGGAGGGCGGAAATCCCCATACCATTTCCGCCATGAGCTAAAGCTCATGGCTCAAAGCTCAAGTCCCCTAAAGGGGACTCAACCAAGGGGATAGTCGGCTTTAGCCGACTTGAGCTTTTTAGCGGCCTGAGCTTTAGCTCATGGCTCAGGTGGCATTGAAACTTCCGCCCTCCTGCACTAGCAAACTAATATTCATTGATTGCTGCAAGGCTAAATAGCCTCAAAAACTTGATAGTCGATCAATATTTATAACTATTTGAATATTAAAAATATTAATTAAAGCGTAGGCTTTTAGCAAAGTCACATTTTAGGACTATTACACAACTTGAGTTTATCTCTTAAAAAAAAAAGTCCAAACCATTGATGGTATTCTCATAAAGGAAAATATTATGAAACATAATCAAAATATACTCAGTCTTTCCGCCGCTATGGCGATGATTTTTGCCTCATCAGTTTGGGCTGCTAATGGTAATGCTAATGCTAATGCTAATGGTAATGGTAATGGTAATGGTAGCCCAATGGTAGATAGACCATTAAATGATACTTGTATAGCCGATGGAACTTGTACATCCAATCCTCAAAGGCAGCCTTTAGCAGGAACTTGCTTAGCGGATCCCGAAAACACTTGCTTACCTGGGCCAAAAGAGAATAACTCACAAAATTGGCAGGGTAATCGCCAACAAGGCGCACAAGTCAATTGTAGCGCAGACGGAACTTGCTCATTGCTCGAACAGCCTTTGGCAGAAATCAGCGAAGCTGAGGTAACAACACTCTCATTCATGCGCGAAGAAGAAAAAATGGCGAGAGATGTTTATATCACTCTTTATGAAGTGTGGCAAACACCGATATTCGCTAATATTTCAAAGGCGGAACAGCAACATATGGATAAAATCAAGTCACTGCTTGATAGCTATGAATTGCCTGATCCTGCTTCTGAAGAAACTGGCGTGTTCACAAACCCTGATATTCAGGCGTTGTATGATAGCCTTGTTGAACGTGGTCGTATTTCACAGATTGAAGCTCTTCAAGTAGGCGCATTAATTGAGGAAGTCGATATAGCTGATTTGCAAAATGCCCTTGCTGAAACTGAGAACCCGGCATTGGAAAGAGTCTACACCAACCTGATGAATGGTTCTTATAACCATTTACGCAGCTTCGTGCGTAATATTGAATACCTGGATTATGTCTATCAAGCGCAAGAGTTACCTCAAGAAGAGGTGGATGATATTCTCAATCCAGCCGTTGTCAGTCGTGGACTAGGCCTCAATGCCGATAATTCGCAATTAGTGGCAACTGATGCCCAATTTAAACCATCCATCAAGAACCAAAATGGTCATCATAGTAATGGTACTGTCTTTGCTCAAAATGATAATATCACACTGGGCGCGACTTTTCAGCCTGATACCGCCCATATTGGGCAAAATGCTGATTTATTGACAGTGGCTACCTTTATCCCAAGGGGTAGCAACCAGCAGATGATGTTCATGCGTGATGAAAAAGATGCTTGGCAAAACTGGAATGGTAATTTGGATAATCTCTCTGCTTTCAAAACTCAACAGCAATTAGGTGCGAATCAAAGACTTTCGATTCATCAAGGGCAATTACCTACTGGAAAATACCAAGTTTCGATGGGTTATCGTTTGCAAAAAAACATGATTATATTAAATGGGCAGTCAATGGACTTTTCAGTTGAATAACTCCTGTTACGCACTCTTCTTCTTGTGTCAATGATCTCTCCTTCCCCCTAATCTCCCTCCCACTGGGAGGGGGAACCGCTCAATGGTATTTTCCTATTTATTAGCTCAAACGATCATATATACTGTTCGCCTTTGAATTTGTGAAAATCTAAAATGTCGAAGTAATCCGATTTCTTCAAGAAATCGGATTTTTCTTGAGTCAAAATTTTCACGGATTTGAAGTACGCTCAGTATAAATACAATCAATATATTGTTTGATTTATCATTTAAGAATCGGAAATTCTACCGAGTGCATCCTTCCCTTACGCATAAAGCTTATTACATAGATAAGCTTTGCTAATTCATCGCCATTTTAAAATCAAGTCAACTTAAGCAAAAATAACCCAAAGCTAAAGCTTTGGAACAGAAATTTTTCATTGTTGAAATAGCCATCGATGGCGTTGAATAACTTCGCATTTTTCGGAAGGATGTTCATATTTTTCTACATCATGGCATTGGCTGGCAAACTCTTCAGCTTCTTCTCTGGCTTTTTCAGCCTGAATGCGGGTTGCGGCATTAATTTCTTGTTGTTGCTTAAAATAGTCAATAGTTGCTTGGCGTTCAGTTTCATTCATTCGCGTCCATTGCACTTCTGGGACACCGTAAATGGCACGAGTGGCACCACAGCCGGTTAGCACTATCCATAATAATAAGCAAAAAATCAAATCGCGGTTTTTCATTGTGATATGTAATCCCAAATGAATGATAAAATCCCCAAGGGCCCCCTTTGTCAAAAGGCAGCTGTTAGGGGATTTTTTTTTGAAAATCCAAATGTAACATAGCAACAACCTCCTCGTAAGAAACTTGGAGAAAACGATTGAGGATAAATAATCCTAAAATATCCAACGCTTCTTGTTGCCGGGTTGTTCAGATGGCATCCCAAGCAGTTTTAACAAACTGCTACCGCTCATCGTCATCAGTTTTAAAAAAGTTTCATCAGTACCTCGTGTACTTTTAGTTTCGGTCGATTTTTTCATGATATTCTTCTAACCGTAACTTAACAGTATGAGATTTTACAAATTCAATCGGTTAATAATTATTATCTCTATTTTCAGTTATATAATCAACTCAAAATAAGCTGACATAAAAGTAGTTACAATCCTTTCTTATATACAATCCGTGTAGTTTGTTTTTGACTTTTTTTGATAACTGATAACTGCTCACTGATAACTGCTCACTGATAACTGACGATGACAACATTACTCCAAAAAGGCATTTACGCGGCCCTTGATATTTTGGTGATTGAAAACTTAGCCAAAGATGCCGGCAGTAAAGCTATTTCAATCTTAACCGAACATTTTACGTTGACTGCCTTTGAAATCGCCGCAGCCTATCAAAAAAGTTATGGCTATGCGTTAGCTGCAATCAGTGCTGGTTTAGCAGCACCAGAGCAAAAATTCGCCTTTTTACAAAAATTAACGCATTCTAAATTAGAACGCGAATTTTCTGAGCAAATTGAAACACACTATTTTCAGCCATTTGTCGAGAGAACCAAAGCTAAAGCTTTGGACTCCGAAACCTTGGGCCAATTACGCCAACAATTTATTGAAAATATTAGAGAATTATCGAAACAGCCTGCGATTTTCCAAGCTGACAAAGTGTCTTTTACTGAATCCGAATTAGCGGCTTTTCTGCATGAAAAAA
>Ga0233403_10000012_pt1 | contig 66593 bp, 52 predicted proteins | sample Na_oxic_1_MG_FD_179866 | JGI IMG/M metagenome (GOLD analysis project Ga0233403, IMG submission 179866) | Seawater microbial communities from Saanich Inlet, British Columbia, Canada - Na_oxic_1_MG | ecosystem: Environmental > Aquatic > Marine > Inlet | place: Canada: British Columbia | collected...
GTGCCACAACCCAACAAAGGTAGGAATCAATATCCCGTTACTATACAAGGACGAACTGATATACTTTTGTTTGCGGATTTGGTAGGTACTGTTGGAGAGTATAAAACTCAATCACTCAAACAGGTGCGCGGTTTTTTTGCAACCCGAGTTGCCAAAACTAATCGAGATATTATCCCCAAGATTGTTTGGCAACCATACGTAAAATCCGCACTGCAAAAATTAGGTATGACTCATCGTCAGCTATATGCAGAACTCAACATGGCTTATCCTGGGCGTACTTTATTTAATCAAAATATGTCTCGTGAGAGAGCATTGCAAGTTGCAAAAGTGGTTAATTCAAAAAAACTGAGCCAATTAGCGCAAAGTGATATTTATTGGGATAAGATTGCTAGGATAGAACCCGCCGGGGAAGAAGAAGTTTTTGACCTTACTGTGCCTCAATTACAGAATTTTTTATGTAACTCATTGATTTTACATAATTCTCTTGAGCAAGACGCCGATTTAATTGTCTTTATTTATCGAGATGAAGTTTATAATGAAGACACGCCCGACAAAGGTAAAGCCGAAATTATCATTGCAAAACAACGTAATGGGCCAATTGGCGTAACCAGTTTATATTTTCGAGGACAGACGACTAAATTTGAGAATTACACTGATCAATATTATGAGGAATGAGAGATATGGCTCGTCCTGCTCATGCTTTTATTGATACGGCAGCCTTACGTGCTAACGTACAACGCGTCAAGGTTTGTGCCCCAAACTCACGCATCATGGCTGTTATTAAAGCTAATGGTTATGGTCATGGTGCCATTAGAATGGCCCAGACTATTGAAGCTTCTGTCAATGCGTTTGCTGTTTCTTGTCTTGAAGAAGCGTTACAATTAAGGGAAGCAGAAATAACCATCCCTATTGTTTTATTGGAAGGTTTTTTTCATCCCAATGAATTACCAATAATTGCTGACCAAGATTTACACATTGTTGTTCACACCCATAAGCAATTTGAAGACTTATTAAAAGCACCATTAGAAAAACCAATCACTATTTGGTTAAAAGTGGATACTGGGATGCACCGTTTAGGCTTTGCGCCATCTGATATTGAACCTATTTATAAACTATTGAAACACTCTCAACAAATCGCACAACCGATTCGGTTGATGAGTCATTTATCTTGTGCAGATGACCGGCAAGATGAGATAACAGAACAACAAACTCAAATTTTTATGGCCCTTGCTCGCCATTTAAATCTGGAAGCTTCTTTAGCCAATTCTGCTGGGGTTCTCGGATGGCCCAACACACATGCTGATTGGGTACGACCTGGCATTATGTTATATGGTGTATCACCTTTTCTCAAAAGTGCTGGCAAAAGAGAAGGTTTGCAATCTGTCATGCAACTACAATCAACATTAATCAGTGTTAAACGGCATCGCAAAGGTGACGCGATTGGCTATGGTGCGAGTTGGCAATGTCCACAAACTATGCTAGTCGGTGTCGTTGCGATTGGTTATGCAGATGGCTATCCTCGTCACGCACCATCAGGCACGCCCGTGCTGGTTAACGGCAGACGAGTACCGCTAGTTGGACGAGTTTCTATGGACATGATAACAGTAGACTTACGAAGTCAACCCAATGCACGTATCGGCGATCCGGTTGTCTTATGGGGAAGGCATTTACCAGTAGAAGAAATTGCTAACGATGCTGGCACGATTGCTTATGAATTACTGTGTCACGTCAATCACCGCGTCAAAATGTCTTAATCAGTTACCAGTTATCAGTTATCAGTTACCAGTTATCAGTTATCAGTTATCAGTTACCAGTTATCATCTTCAATTGGTTGTCATTTCAAGCTTCGCTTTTAGAAATCTATACTTCAAATGACCAGCACTTTCAAATTTTGATGAAATTCAGTTGAAATCTGATAACTGGTAACTGATAACTGGTAACTGATAACTGGTAACTGATTCAATTGGTTGTCATTTCAAACTTCGCTTTAGAAATCTATACTTCAAATGACCAGCACTTTCAAATTTTGATGAAATTCAGTTGAAATCTGATAACTGGTAACTGGTAACTGGTAACTGATAACTGATAACTGGTAACTGATAACTGGTAACTGATAACTGGTAACTGATAACTGGTAACTGATAACTGATAACTGATAACTGATAACTGGTAACTCGTAGGGTACCAGTCCTTAAATATACCACATCCCTAAATCTGCTTTATCTCTTCCAATCTCTTCCACAAAATGCTCATATTTCACCTCATAGCCTCCGATTGCAAAGTCCCTATTTTGCCACTATTATCTTTGGCATTTTTAATGCTTTGTTCAACATAAATTTTGGACTCCTTCCACTCAAACAATAACTACAAGGATTGCATGTAAACAAGGATAAGGCTCAATTTTCCTGACGTATGTTTCAAACGTTAAACAAGTCTGAACCATGCTTGCCATACTATGTTTTATCCTTGTTTACATGCAATCCTTGTAGTTTATTGGGAAACTTGAACATTAAGTTCCAAGCTTTAGGAATCCAAAATTTACTTTGGATAACCTGATTCATTTAAAGAGAGAAACCAAATGATGAAAAAAATATTGCTTCTATTATTATGTGGTTGTTTTATATCGTGTACTACCGCGCCTCCTAAAGAAGGACCCAGCGTAGAACATGGTTTTTCAACCGCTTTAGCGGGATTGGGCCATTTATTACTCTCTCCCATTCAAATTGCAGCTGGATTACTTGAAGGCATCGCTTCCGTTCCCTACTATCTGTCTACCAGTCTGCAAGAAATCAACCAAGGGTTGATTGCCGCACAAGCGGATATTACGTTGGATGATACTTATGAATCTGCTTATGGTAAACGATTGGACCAAGTGCCAGAAAGCGGTGAAACTGGTGTGATTTTTAGGCGGATGAAACATGCCACGCAGTTTTTCCAAACCGTGCTAAAACAGTATGGTATTGCAGAGAGCAATCACTATATTTTAGCCAGCATTGAAGAAGATAGTCGTCAATATACCTTACTTGCAGTATTGTATAGGTCTTTTAAGACTATTGAGGTTATGGATAAACATGATGGTCAACGTATCCGTTCCTTCTCCTTAACTGATCGCCTGTTTTATGAACCTTATGCCCAAGATAGCAAGGGAAATCGCTTAGATACTGTCATTGATTGGGCGGCTTTACCACTTGACGCAATTCAAACCCAAAAAGCTCAAGCGATTTTTATCACATTAGCCGCTAATTCCGTATTAAACGACAAAAAAACGCCCAATTATTGGGATATAGAAAGACGGTGGTTGGAAGGACAAGCCCATAAAATTGTTGAACAACATGCCAGCGAAATGAATCGAAGAATGGGCATTTAAGCATGATTTACAAATGCTATTTCTTAAAGAAATAGTATTTGTGATTTGATAGATCATTCTTTTGAAAATAATTCTCTGAAGCACTATAATATATCTTCCAATTCCCAATTCCTAATTTCCAAAATAAACGACCTTAATCAATTATGTGGAAAAAAATTTTTAAACCACGAAACGTGCTAAAAACAGAACCTCTCATGAGGATGCTGAAAAAAACATTTCAAACCGCCAAAAAGCTGAAAAATGCTCAAGTATTGCATAAAGTACGCATCCCATCGTCAAAATTTGATAAGCCCTATCAAACGATCACATTTCCAAATGACCACAGCGCACAATTACTCAAGGTTTCACCCAATGTCGATCTAAAATTAGCTGTGTTAAATAAATTCTCTCTCAGTTCGCCAAAAGGTTTGATTATGGTATCAGGCGATACCCAAAATTTGGATGAACTCGTTCAACAACGCTTAACCCAATTATTGAGTCGTGGCTTAGCTAAAACCGCAATTAATTTGAATGCAGTGCTGATGGATAATGGGAAAACATCGGGTTTAGTCACCTTGACCGGGCAAAGTGTCGCAGATCGTGGTCATAAATCGCCACTGATTGGCATTGCCGCTGCCACACAAGTTACTTATCCAGGCACTGAGGAGGCTAGGCTGTCGAAAAACAGCTATTTTACGTCCATTTGACTATCCCGGTTTATGGCTTTAAAATCTAACCAAAATCGACCCAAAAAATTGATTATCTAAAATTATGCTTCAAATATCAAAAGTAATACGAAGTCGTGATGAATGGAAACGTAAGGCTTAAAAGCGTGCCAATGAAATCAGCGAATTTAGGAAGCAAGGCAAACGATTAAAGGACAAAATAGCCGAACTCAAGGCCCAAATTGAGGCAATGGAACAAGCCACTCATCCAGAAAAAAATATCAGTAGTTGTTGAGCCAAAAGCACAACCGGTTCGTATGTTGTGTATAATGCTGGTTTTACAAGCGGTCGTCTCCTATCGCAGTGTACCCCGTATCCTTAATTTGTTTCAAACCCGGACCGAACTGACATTAGGATGGATACCTCATTTTACCTCGGTAATTAATTGGACCTTGCGTTTGGGTTTAGGAATGCTCAAACAAGTTCAAGCTATCGACACCCCTTGGTTAGCAATCATAGACCATTCCATCGATATCGGTACTAAAAAAGCCTTAGTTGTTTTGAGAGTAAAAATAGAAACCTTAAAAGATCAAGATCAAGCCATTCAACTCAAAAACGGTGAATGCATTGGTATGGCCATTTGTGAAACCGTCAATGGAAAAACTATCTCAATGGAATTAGAAACAATTTTTGCTAAAGCGGGCTTACCGAAGGCGATCATTAAAGATTGTGATAGTACACTTGCAAAAGGTGTCAGATTATGGTCAGAAAAACAAAAAACCACGATTGCGGTTATTGATGAGATATGTCATGGCAAGTGCTCTCAAAGCCCAATTTGAACAAACAAAACCTACCAACGTTTTACTTCTTTGCTAAACCTTGGAGCTAATCGTTTGCGACAAACCGAATTAGTTTTTCTGATCCCACCCAAATTGCGTACGAAAGGACGCTTTCTTCGTCACCGTAAGTTGGGAAAGTGGGGCGAAAAAATGCTGAAGGTGTTTGCCAAAAAAGGAGGTGCCAAAAAAGGTAGTCTTAAATCCAAACTTCGTCGTGCAATGCCAGGATTCAGTTTGTTAAAGCCTTTTGTCATTAGCGAAGCAAATACGACATCAGTCGTTTCATCTACGATGGAAATTCTCAAAAATAAAGGGCTGTCACAGACTAGTTATGAACAGTGTTATCAATTATCAAAACAACTTCCTCGAAATTCAACCGTTAAAAAGCGTTTGAACCATTGGTTAGAACAACACATTAAAATACAAAAACAAATAACATCTTTACCCTTGTTAGTTAGTAGTGATATTATCGAATCGCTCTTTGGAAATTTCAAACATATCATTGAACGTGGCCCACAGGCCGACATGAATCGCATAACATTATTGATCCCGGCACTTTGCGGAAATCGGGATGAAAAAACGATTAGAACCGCTTTAAACCAAGCCTCTCACCGCGATTTGGAAAAATGGGAGAGCGAGCACATACCCTATACTGTGCGTAAAAAACGAAAGGCTTTTTTTGGTTAGCTTTTATTAAAGCCAAAAAGCGGGAAATTTTTTCTGAGGATATAGAGCTTATTTCGACAGCCTAGGTAAGGGCATTGTAAGAACATCAAAGCAGCATGAAAAAATAGGACTCAAAAAAGCTCAAACTGCACAGCCTATTCTTAGCCTCCCTTTTTAAAAGAAGGAAATCTGTTGGAAAATACCGGTTTATTTATGCACCGATACTTATTTAGGATTTATGTGAATTTCTTCAGTTTGAAGCCCTTCTTTCTTATTTTCTTCTATGCTAAGTGGCTCAATATCCTCACTTTCAAGGTCTTCCGTTTCCAATAGTTCATCCATAACACTTTCCTCATCATCATTATCAAAATCATTGAGGAATTCGTTGTCGTCATTAATTTCAACTTCAACTTCATCATCATTCTCAAAATAATCTTTGAGAAGGCTAAAGTTTTGTAACAATAATGGTTTTTCTTGTCCATTAATCATCAATTGATTATCAGATAAGTTTAATAAAAGCTTGTAATTGTCAGCATCAGCATTGACCAACCATTTCTGTTCGACATATTGTTTCAGTTGTTGTTCACTTTTTGCTTTCGCTTGGATTTGTAAGTCAGCTAATTCTTCTTCTGTCAGAGTGTTATTTTCCACACTGGGTTCTTCTATTGATTCTTCTGTCGCTTCCTCAATTTTTTCTTCCGCTTCTGTCAGTGTATTATTTTCCACACTGTGTTCTTCTATCGCTTCTTCTGCCGTTTCTTCCACTTTTGTCAGTGTGTTATTTTTCACATCGGATTCTTTTTTTGCAGATTCTTCCACTTCTTCCACTTCTAGCAATGTATCATTTTCCACACTTTCTGTTTCAGCTATTGCTTCCACTTCTTTCTGTAAGGTGTGATAAACATAATGCTCCAACATTTTCGCTAGCCAGTGTTTGCCAATGTTTAATTCTATTTGGGTGGTAAGTACTGGTAACCAATTATTCGAGTTTTTGAGGCTTGTTGCTTTGTCGCCATCAATGCTAAAAAGTAGCTTGCCTCGTATTTGATCCGTTGTACTGTTGATATACAATTGAGGAATTACTAATTCTGGCGATTTTACCAATATTTTTGGTAGTATTTCATTGAGCTTAAACAGTTGCCCCATGATCATGACATCTTCCGAAATATTACCCTGTTGACGTTGTTTTTTGAGTTCACGGATGCTGGTTTGCCATTCTATTACTGCATCTAAGTCAATATGGCGAAATTCCAAAGTACCTTGAAAACGCATGGGTAAAGTTTTACCTGGCAAGCTGGCGATAGCCCATTGACCAATTTGGAGTTGTAATGTGTAATTAAGGACATCATTTTGCGCTTCGCCATTACCCATTAATACCATTTGATGAAGTTGAACTTTTGAAATACCATCATCGAAAATGAGTTGCCCAATCGTTAGCGTAAACTCATCTATTTCAACCCCTTTATGACTTTTTTTCAGGTTGAGATTGAAAACGAGATTTTGTATTTCTAATTCTCCATCTTCATCATCCATTTTTAGAAAGGGTAAATTCAACTCAATTTGCTTGAGGATTAAATCGGCATCAAAAATAGCTTTCAACCTCATTTTTTTCACGGACAACAATTCATATTCATCATCAAAATGAAAGTCAGCTATTTTTAAAATAGCTTTAAATTTCTCAAATTTATCAGTAAAGCTTAATTGACTTTTCAAACCAGTCCATGCCAATACATCCTCACCATTTTGATAGTGAAAAGCGGGTAGCTTAAAAATGGTTCTCCCTTTGCCAACACTATTGATTTTGGTTTGAGCGGATAAGAGAGGTAAATCAGCTTCAATAACTTGACTCAGGTATTCAGACAACAATATTTCAATGACCGTATCAATTCGCAATTGTTTTGAAGCGGGTTTTTCTAAACGTGCGGCAACAATAACCTCTTTGAGCGTTTGCAACAAAATCTGTAGCTCGCCTTCTATCTCGTCTTGAGAAAGTGGAATCCCTTTATCAATACGATGTTGCAGGATAAAACCTTGTATAGGTGGTTCATTCTGAATGTGTTCCTCTTCAAAATCCTCATCCAAAAATAAGAGGCCATCTTCATCCTCAAAATTATCTTCAACATCAGTATTGTCTATGTCTTCTTCTTCAATTACCACCGCTTCTTCAACATCAGTATCGTTTATTTCTTCATCAGCAGTAATTTCAGGCTCAGTGGTCTCAGGATTTGGAGCTGTGGTTTCAATACTGATATTATCCCGGTTTTCTTTCTCATTAGCCTTTAAGGCCCTATCATTTTCAGTGGAAACTAAATTTTGAACAGAGGTTGTTACACTCACTGGTGAAATTTGAGTGATGTTATTAGTCTCAGCTAACAAGGGCATAAAACAATTAATGCTAGAGATAAGTAAACTACTTGTGGTAATCAAAACAAGTTTTATGTTCATATATAGCAATTCCCTATTGAGTAAAATACATTTTGATATTAGAAATATCTAAAAAATAAATTATCCTGGAAAAAAATTTTGAGGCGTGAGAAGAATTCTGATTTCTTCAACAAATCTGATTTCTTAGATTTCTGTTTGGGATGATTATTTTTCTAGAATTCCCTTAATTTAAATTATAAAGTGAATTCCCAGTCTTCAAACTAAATTTTGGACTCCACTATACTGTTAATTTTAGAATATAAAATTTATTTTGGATAACTTGCCTTTGCACTTTTATAGCAATTCCCGATTAAATAAAGTACAATTAATCTAGTTTAAGTTATTTATAAATTAATAAAAAACGCTATAACGCTGTAACGCAAAAACGCTATAATCGTACCCATTACACGTTAATTTTGTTTGCTATCATCAATCCCCAAAAATATGTATGGTTAAGGCAGAAAATGAAAGGGGCTCCCTCTCCCTCTTTTATAATATTGGATCAGGGATATTTTTAGGAACTTTAAGAAATAGTATAAATAATAAATTCAGCCATTCTAATTATCTTAGTGACCTTAATAATCAATGATTTATATATTATTCAATCGCTTTTTTGCCCCTAAAAATAACTATTTTTGAATCATTTGGATTGGAGTTGTAAAAAAATAATTTATTGATAATCCAATATTTGGAGATTATTGAATTGCTGCAATCAATTTAGAATGACTTGAAAATGAAACGAAGTACCGCTATTATACTAAAATAAAAGTAGTTAAGGTTTACTCATAACGAGACAAATGTAACTCATTCAGGTTTGGTGTTTTTTACAGAGATAACGAATTTTATCTCTCTTGCTACCTAAGTTTGTTGTTGAAGGCAAAAACTGCGCCTTCGATAAGAAGAAGCTCAGGCAACGGCACATTCGATTTCCATCGTTATTTCTGGAAATCATCTTCTTTAAATTAAGTGCCTATTAAAAAAAATTTGCAAAAATGCTTGACATGGATAAAAAAACACGATAAGATTCGCGTCTCTCTCGTTAAGGGGCTATAGCTCAGCTGGGAGAGCGCTACAATGGCATTGTAGAGGTCGGCAGTTCGATCCTGCCTAGCTCCACCATTTTTTTTTGCAGTCCCCATCGTCTAGAGGCCTAGGACATCGCCCTTTCACGGCGGCAACAGGGGTTCGAACCCCCTTGGGGACGCCATTTTATTTCTTTATAGATTTTTAGAAAAATTAATTTTTGGATGTGTTTTTTAAATCCATTCTGAACTCTATAAATATCCTATCAAATATATTGACCTCCTTGTTCTTAATACTTTCCAAAATTAAATAATGCTACCAATTGGTAGCATTTTTTTTGTCTTTAATCACTCATTATATTCTCAATGATATTCAAATATGCTCAGCACGAGCATAATCTACACATTTAGATATATCGCAAGCTCCGTTACTTCATTTCTCGTTACGCTTGGAATAACAAAAAAGCTCAACTTGTGACAATATAGAGTGAGTGCGATTAAAAAATCCATCCAAAATTAAATTTTTAACTCCAAATCAACAGTGTGGCGAAATCCAAAATTTATTTATAGAAATTGCTACAAATAGTATTTCTTTAAGAAATACTATTTGTTAATAGTGCGTAAGTTATACTGTTCGTCTTTGAATTTTGTGAAAATCAAAAATAATGTCGAAGAAATCGGATATCTTGATTCAAAATTTTTACTGATTTGAAGTACGTTCAGTATATTTTCTGTGGCATCCAGAGAGAACGAAAATTAGCAATACCCCACACTTTTAATCACACCCATATATAACTACTATCCTTAACTTAATGTCAATGACCTGTATGGTAGAAAATTTTCATGAAAAATAGGGTTTTTATTGGCTCTATATTTTATTTTCGGACAAATCTATTGAATCTAAATTCATTAAAAATATCGATTAAGGAAAATTATCATTATGAATAAATTGTTACAATTGAGTGTTACGAGTTTATTTATCACAACAGTGACATTCTCTTTGCCTCTATTAGCAAATACAAATATTACGGAAACATCGCCACTGCTCAAAGATGGAAATCATAAAGAGGCCCCCTCTTCTGATATTTTTCGTTTTACATTGCAACATCGTATTAATAGTGGCGAGCCACTGCCATCAGAAACCGTGGATATTCCAATTGAGGAAGTCGAAGACAATCCGCTTGTCATTTTGAAAACCATTCAACAGAACTTTTCTAAACAATTAAAAACGCTGAAAAAACCGGTACAAATTGACACTGAACTCACATTTTTGTTGCCTACCAATGTCAGTCAAGTGCTTGGTCAATTGCCCAAAATGTCGTTTAACACTCAAGTTGAAGAGGATGGAAAGGGGAAAAGTCTTTTTGTATTTCCTCCCTATCAACGGGAAGTGCCTAAAAAAGTCGGTGGAGGTCTGATTGATTGGAAAGGTTTGGATGGTCAATTGACTTTTAGCAGCCAATTTAAAAATTTGACGGTTGCATTAAACATTGCCGATTTGATAGTCAAAGGGAAAGATAAATTTGTCGCATCATTGGGTAAAACCACGTTAAGTGGTGCATTTGATGCTGATTGGGTACCCCTTCAAATTGCTTTGAATTTGCCCTCGTTGACAACGCGTAAAGATGATAATAACTGGTTGGATTTGCAAAATATGGCGTTCAACTTTGTGACGAAGAAAACTCGTAGTGGTCTTAAAGTTGGCGATTTGAAGTTTAAACTTGGGCATCTTGATTTTGCTAAGAAGAAGGCCAAAGCGCAATTGGATAATTTGGTTGTGACAACGGAAGGTAAAGAACAAGATGGAATTCTCAACTATAGCTTACAAACTCAATTTGGCAAATTGCTTTTGCCAAAAACGATCACTTTGACTGAAGATTTAGATATGAGCTATGCTGGCAATATCACTTTTCATCGTTTAGATGCAGAAGCTTTGTTAGCATTGCAAACAATAATGCATCAAGTTAAGCCGGATAAAGCGATGCTAATGCCTCTGATGATGCAATTGATGGCAGTTGCCCCTAAATTATTAGCCAGATCGCCTGAAATCACGCTCACTGATTTGTTGGTCAAAACGCCAAATGGCAATTTACAAGGTCAAGCAAGTGTTAAGATCGATGGGAAAAAGGCGACTTCTTTATTTGATACTCGTATCTTGTTATCTGCATTGCAAGCACAACTTGATTTGAACATTGGCAAAAAATTGTTAGAACAATCGCTGACAACCCAAGCTTCTCTTCTCATGCAACAAGCTACCATGGGCAAAGAATTGACACCGGAACAATTAACCAGATTACAACAAAAAGCTAAAGCCGCTAGTCAGCAACAAATTCAAATGTTTATGGCTCTCAAATGGCTGGTTGAGGTTGATGAGAACACTTATAAGGTAGTTGCTGATTTCAAAGATAAAAAATTGAACATCAATGGACAAAAGATAGCCTTACCTTTACCATAGAATTCCAGATACTGGACATGCTTCATTCATTATTGGTCAAAAATCAAATTCGGAATTGAAAATCAATTTTGGATTATCCTTTCTGAGGATGCGATTAAAAATGAAGGCAAAACCAATAAAAATTATCCATCCAAAATTTATTTTGGCTTCCCTGCACTTTTAAAGAACGTAGCAGAAAATAACTTACGCATTGTTAACAAATGCTATTTCTTAAAGAAATAGTATTTGTTGAAATTTCTATTTCAAACGACGTATTTCACGTATTTATTGACTGCCATGTCCCTAATCACCCTAATCCGCTTCTTAATCACCTCACACAGCCAAAATAAATTTTGAACTCCCCAGGAACGTAGCAGAAAATAACTTAGGTGATTTCCAGAAAAAATTATACCGTTGCCTGAGCGGTTGGTGAGCTTGTCGAACCATGTCGAAGGCAAATTCTTGCAGTTGCCTTCGACATGCTCAGGCAACGATCCCGGTATTTTCTTTTCTGGAAATCGCCTTACGCACTGTCAACAAATACTATTTCTTTAAGAAATAGCTTATGTAAAAATTTCTATTTCAAACGACGTATACTGAGCGTACTTCAAATCCGTGAAATTTTTGAATCAAGATAAATCCGAGATCGAAAAGAAATCGGATTTATTTCGAGCTTTTAGATTTTCACAAAATTCAAAAGTGAACAGTATATTTCATGTATTTATTGACTCAATGCCATTAAGTTAAGGATTTTAATTGGGGTTTGCGCGTGGGATTACCCCTACAAATCATGATCTTATGTAGGGGTAATCCTTTATGGTTGCCCTTAATGGCATTGATTTATTGACAGCTGTCTCTAATCACCCTAATCCGCTTCTTAATTACCTTATACTGTCACATCTTTCTAACAGTGGTTGTTTGCATTCATATAATTGATAAAGAGATAAATTAGCAGAAAGTCCAAAATAATGTTTTTTAACTTCTGCAAAAAAGTAGTGAAGCAAATCATTAATTTCTTGCCAGGTATTGATATGCTCATACTTCATTAAAATGCCATAATCCAGATGATATTTAATACGAAATTCTAAGCCAGTCGATAATTTCCACGCTAATTTCCAAAGGGGACTTCCTTCAGATGGAATCGCTATCCTGACTACCCCATTGGGTTTCAGTAATTTGCCAAGAGTAGCCATCATATTAGGCAAATGAGATAAATGCTCAAAGGTTGCAATAGATAGAATTCGATCATAGTGAACTGTGGTTGGTATGGCGTTAACATCCGCAAAAATCTGTCTAATCAAACGGAGATTATCTGAATTGGCATATAATTCAGTAAACGGTTCAACAATATCATAGGGATGGTTCAAATTTTCAAACGAGAGATGATTGAGTGTACCAGCACCGATTTCAAGCGTTTCATAATCACCACGAATATCTTTCAAATCGGCTGCCACTTTTTGGTGCATCCATCTTTCAAAAGTATTAGCTAAACGACTGGCATTAGTACCACCTTGTCGATTATTATGGTAGTGTTCATGATAGATTTTTTGAAAGGCTACCGGCAATTCGGTTCTGGTTTTAGGAAATCGTGACAGAATGGTTTCAATATTAATTTTATCGTTTATCATATTTTTTGGGTATTTTTTTCATGCTATTTTGATGTTCACGATCTCTCCCTCCCCCTAACCCCCTCCCGCTGGGAGGGGGGACCGCTCATTGGCATTTTTCGGCTACGTAGTAAAGATTATAAATTATTATATAATATTATGATTTTTAATTTATCATGAATTGGAAATCTCCACCGGGCGGTCCCCCCTCCCAGCGGGAGGGGGTTAGGGGGAGGGAGAGATCGTGCTTCTAAAAAATACCTCAAGAAGAAGAATGCGTAACATGAGTAAAATTAAGAATGATGATCAGCTGGGAAAGTTAAAACGAGTTGCAAAAATGCGATAAAGTTTGCCATTTTGTACTCCAAAAAACCGAAAACGTAAGTTTTGATTTTAAGGCCAGATTGTATCTAGTGTATCTGGATTGAGGACTTCCATTTGGATAGATTTACCATGAATATGGAAAAAAACCACCGCATTTTGGGTAGTAAAGCCTTGCAAATGTTCGCTCCAAGGGGTTTGTTCTTGAGCATAATATGGTGCGCCAGCCGCTCCATTATTCACTTGATACAAGGGCCGAAAGTTTTCACTCTGGCGAATATCTTCTTTATCCCACCCATCAGGATAAATATTGACTGCTTGATTAATTTGCAGCCAATTGAAATTATGCTCATCTCCAGTCAAAAATCCCAACACTTTTTTACTTTTCATCAGTATTTTTAAATACTTATCGCGCTGTTCAATGATACCCCGTTGTATGAGGTTATCACCGTCGGCTGTGTGTTTGACAACCGCCCTTGGTTTGTTATTACCACGATACCACATGTCATCTTTAAGATGCCCACCATTAGGAAAGACTGGCGTATGTTGTGTCGTGAAAATAAAATCAATGTTCTCATCAGCATCCAAAGTAGTGAGGGTGGCTTCTAACCATTCTAATTGTTGATCCATCAGATAGCCGTGAAGATTGCCACCGATTTCAGGGAAACTGGTCAGTGTAGGCGCATACCAGTAATCAGAATTGAGGGCAATCATGGCAATGTTGTCATAGGTATAATAAAAAACATTTTCTTTATAACTGGGGAAATCTTGCTGATTGGGATTTGGGTCATAAGCTGCTCCATCTTCACTCTCGGGCCCATTCGTGGGATTGACAAATTGACTAGCAAATACCGCTTCTGTTGACTCCGTTTCATAAGGAAAACGGTCAATTGAAATCCGACCCAAAAAGCGGTCAAATTTATGCGTAATGGCTTCGTGATTGCCAATTCCGGCAACAACCGGCATGTCATGCGTAAACGGTTCAATGGCCCGTTTCCAGTTACGGTATTGTACCTGGGTTTGTTCGACACTGCTGAGATAACCATTAATCATATCTCCAGTGAATTGCATGAATGCGGCATTTTTGAATCGAGTGAGGGCTCCAATTCTTTTCATCATATAAGCATTTGTACCTTCAATACGCCGTTCTCCCCCCCCTTGGGCATGACGTGAATCGCTGGCATAAGCAAAAGTAAAAGGCTTTCGACTGCCAGGTAGTGGTGCAGTTTTGAAAAAATAGCTTTCCGTATAAACCTGATCGCCGTTTTGCGTTTTTACCTGGTACGAGTATGCTGTATCAGGCTTAAGACCAGTTAATGTTATTTCGTGATGATTGGCAGATGTCTCATTTTTAAAAGTATTAATTTGCGTCTCATCCTTGGTATTGCGAACTACAACGGTAGCCGTTGTTTCTGTTAGGGTGTCAAAAGAAACGCGGAGACTGTTATGAAAAGTGCCCACTTCTGAAAAATTCACAAAGGGCCCTTCTACAATAGAAGCATTGTTAATAAAAAAAGGACTTTTACCGATAAAAGCCAATTTGCCATCATAGAGAATGGTGCCACTTTTGGTCACGACTCGATAACCCAGCGTACCTTGCCCTGTTTCTTCCCAATTCACCATATCATATTTACCACCCAGATTGCCCAAAATTTCCAAACTGGCTTTACCTTTTTTGATAGTGGCGGATATGTTGTAAAAAACCGGTTGCGGATAACGTCCATCTCCTGGTTTAATAAAACCGTAATAGAGTGTTCCGTTGATGTCACCAAAATCGAATTTTATACCACTAGGAGTCCCTTTAGGATTGCCTACCATTTGTTCCAGTGTGTATTTTGTGTTGACCGATTTTAACGGATATTTGGTTTTTCCATCGACAAAGACAAGATTGCCTTTTTCTTCAATGATGTTTGGATGAACAGCAGGAATGTCAATAGCATAACTATGAGAGAATGCTAATAATAAGCTAATAGAAATAGAAAGTTTTTTCATCGTGTTCAAAAAAATTGAAGTTTTGGATTCAAGATTTCAGGATTTAATGAACTTTTGTTCAAAGATCAAAAAGTAGATTTGGGTCGCACATCCTGGGTCACTGCCATTAACTTAAGGGCAACCATAAAGGATTGCCCCTACATAACATGTTGATTCGTAGGGGTAATCCCTTGTGGTTACCCGAATCAAATTCCTTAAGTCAATGGCAGTGACATCCTGGGTTGGTGAGAAATTGACAATAGAAGATTAAGTAGAAGCCATTGATTTTTATCATCACAAAAACAAAGTGAAAAATTTCTTAACATAAAAATATTTTTCGCTGATACCATCCTTCATTTTCTTGAAGCATCGTGCCTACTATGAGATATAGCAATCCTAAATAAGTTATATAGACTTTGTCATTTTGAAAAAAGGAGTGACGCGGAGCGTCACATAAGGATTCCAACGCCTTCGCTGTGGAACCAGAAAAAAGAATGCGTAACATGAGATGCGTAATATGAGATATGTAGGTCGGGTTAGCGAAGCGTAACCCAACAAAATCTTATCTGATCGAGACAAAAATTTCGGAGAAATTTTTGCCTTGATCGGGTTATAGCAATTCCCGATTAAATAAAATACAATTAATCTAGTTTAAGTTATTCATAAATTAAATAAAAAACGCTATAACGCTGTAACGCATTAAACGCAAAAACGCTATACTAAAGCCTTGGTTAATTCTTCTAACGAGGTTATTGGGGCACTGCATTGATAGCCAGTACAAATATAAGCGACGATTGTTTCTTGTGGCTTTCTTTCTGAAAGAATACCAGGCAAATCAGTGACGTTAGTTGGAATCGCAAAGCAAAGTCTTTGTGGTGCATAATTTTTTTGGCAAAGGGCTTGCCAAGTGGTCAACGCATCAGGATCACCACGTAAAATGATGGTTTGAGGTGGAAAGAGGTAATCTTCTACCGCTAACAATAGGGTGGTATGGGCATAAGCCATTTCACTAATACTACCCCAAGCGGCATGAATGGTTTTTTCCGCTGCTTCTAAATAACGAGTTTCTGCCAATAAATGTCCCAACCGTCCGAGCGCAAGTGCTGCAATCCCATTGCCACTTGGCACCGAATCATCTCCAAACGATTTAGGTCGTGAAATCAAGCTTTCATGGTGATGCGCCGTAAAATAAAACCCACCTTGTTCACTATCGGCAAATTCTGCTAATAAAACTTCAGCTAATTCAATCGCAAACCTCATATCGCCCTCACACCAACGGGCTTGTAATAAAGTCAAAACCGCATCCAGCAAAAAGGCGTAGTCATCTAAATAAGCATTTAAATGCGCTTTCCCCTCTTTATAAGTCACCAATAATCGTCCATCCACCCATAGCGTGTTTTTGATAAAATCCAGTGCTTTTTCGGCAGATTCAAGATAGTCTTGACGCGCAAAAATGCGTCCAGCCGTTGCCATGCCTTTAATCATCAAAGCATTCCATGACGTTAAAATTTTCTCATCGCGTCCTGGCGGTACCCGCTCTTGACGATGCTGCCACAAAGTTTCCCGGGCTTTATCTAAACGCGCTTCGCATTCTTCAATTGATAATTTGAAATGTTCGGCAGTTGCTTGACGTTCATGGAAAATGTGTAAATGCCACTTATCTTCAAAATTCGCCTGACGATTTAAACCAAAATGATAGGCAAATGGTTTGTATAATTCTTCTCCCAATAAGTGTTGAGTTTTGTCGCGTGTCCAAACATAAAATTTACCTTCATCGCCTTCTGAATCAGCATCTAAACTGGAATAAAAACCGCCTTCTGGGGATTGCATGTCCCGAATAGTCCAATCAGCAGTTTCTAAAACCGTTTTTTGAAAGAGGTTTTTTAACGTCGCTTTTTTACCAACGTTGGTTTCTTGAAAATGCGTTGCTTCATTGTTGAGCAGTTGCCAGGCTTCACTATAAATACTTAAAAACGGCCCATTGTCATAGAGCATTTTTTCAAAATGAGGAATCATCCACAGTTCATCGACAGAATAGCGGCAAAATCCCCCACCTAATTGATCATAAATGCCGCCCAACGCCATTTTTTTCAGCGTTAATAGGGCCATTTCTAGTCCTTCTTCATCGGGTTTATTTTGGTGAGCTGTTTTGTAGTAATGGTGCAATAAACGCTCAATATTGGGCAAATGCGGAAATTTGGGGGCACCACTAAAACCGCCGTATGTATGGTCAACACTTTCGGCTAATTGGGCGCGTGCCAAATTCAGAGGGTCGGCATTGATTTGAAGATTTTCAACGGTGGGTTGTGCTTGATAACGGTTTAATGTTTCTAGGAATGACTGCTTATGTAATTTAATATCATCCTGATTTTGGTGATAAAATCCAGATACTTTGCTCAATAACACCGAAAAAGCGGGCATACCATAGCGTGGTTGTGGTGGAAAATAAGTCCCACCGAAAAAAGGATGTTGATCGTCAGCACTTAAAAACATCGTCAAGGGCCAACCACCCGCTCGTTGAGTGATGAACTGATGGGCTATTTGATAGATTTTGTCAATATCTGGGCGTTCTTCACGGTCAACTTTGATGTTGATAAATAATTTATTCATCAATCTGGCTGTTTCTCGATTTTCAAACGATTCATGTGCCATCACATGACACCAATGACACGCAGAATAGCCAATGGACAATAAAATCGGTTTATTGTGTTGTTTTGCTAGACTAAGAGCTTCTTCCCCCCAAGGATACCATTGCACCGGATTATGAGCGTGTTGGAGTAAATAAGGACTGGTTTCATCAATCAGTGCGTTTGTATGTTGCGTGTCAGGCTGAATGGACATAAATAAGTACCTAAAATAATGATGAATGGTGAATGATGAATGATGAATGAATTATACTCTGAACGAGTGAAATTTAAACTTTCAATCCTTTCAATGAGTGTGACCTCGATATGATGTAATTTACTTCTATCTTAAATAATCAACAAGTTACGTTTTTGTGGGAAGAGTGATACAAATTCCACCCTATTAACAGCAAAATAATTTAACATATTGATTATAAGCTATTTTATAGAAATTTATGCGACATCATATCAAGGTCATACTCCTTTCAATAAGTTGGAATCGTTGTTTAGTTCATTATCACAGCGATTTCCCGAAATCCAAAAAGTCAAAAATTTCCCGCAGTTTTAAGAATTCTATCCAATATTCTGATTCATTAGCTTCTTTTTGGGCTATTACCATTTTATGGATAAAATCTGGTAGTGAAAATCAGGTTTTTTGTTGGGTAAAAAATTGATCCCGTTTTTGTTCCGTTTATCAAAAACAATCAGTTATTGAGGTGTTTTTCATTACCAATTACCAATTACCAATTACCAATTACCAATTACCAATTACCAAATTCACCATTCATTATTCATAAACACCATACGCTGGGAAACATTCCCCAGCACAGGATACAGAAAAGACTTGTTTATCTTCTAAACGCAATGCGGTCAACGCACCACCCCACACGCAACCACTATCAAGAGCATATACCCCATTGCCGGTGTAATGACCTAATGTTGCCCAATGCCCAAAAATAATCTGCATGTCATTACTGGCTCGATGGGACCATGAAAACCAAGGTTTATCTTCATCATTCTTATCAACGTCATTGGGATTGCCCTTTTTTTTCAAGGCTAATTTGCCCTTAGCATTGCAATAACGTAACCGAGTAAAACAATTAGTGATAAAACGTTTTCGCTCCCAATCTTTCAATTTTTCTGACCATTTTTTGGGTTCATCGCTATAGAGATTAGCCAAATAGTCTTGAAATGTGGAACCACGTAAAGTCTCTTCAATTTCAACCGCATACTGACGTGCTTGTAATAAATTCCATTGTGGTGGCAAACCGGCATGGATCATAGTCAATCCAAATTCAGGATCATGATGAAGAAAGGGACGTTGACGTAACCACTGTATCAATTCTTCCCGATCTGGGGCTTGTAAAATTGGTGTGAGCGTATCCTTCGATTTTAGATATTGAAAATTACCAGAGGCAATTGCCAATAGATGTATATCATGGTTACCTAAAACAACAATCGCTCTTTTTCCTAACGCTTTAAAAAACCGTAAAACTTCCAGAGAATTAGGGCCTCTATTCACTAGATCGCCAGCGGACCACAACACATCTTCACGGGGATCAAAGTGAATAAGTTCAAGTAAACGTTGTAATTCTGTATAACAGCCTTGTATATCGCCGATTGCGTAGGTTGACATTTTGTGAATTGATCATTTAAAAATAAAAAATAATAATTATAGTAATCCTAAAATCAAATGTAAAATCTCCAAACATTGCTGGGACTACCCGAAAACTTGAACGTCTGGAATATAATTTTATGGTAAATTCTGTTTATCAACAGAATCCGTTATCAACAGCAAAAATTCGAGGATTTTGTTCTAAATGTTTTTCTGAATATGGGGAAGTTGAAAATATCGACAGTGATAGCGTGATTGATAATGATGGTGAGAATGAGATGATCCGGTGGAAGCCACTGGCACTGTCTTTGTTGTTGTACTATTTCCTAATCCCTATCCCTATTTGCCATTAATTTTTCCAAATAGTCTAATTCTTGCTGACTAAAGCCGGCTGCCAATCGTGCTTCTGTATTAAAGGACGTTTTGAGACTGCCAGTAAAATATTGTTTGACTTCGTTGTAAAAAGTCGTTTCTGGATTTAAACCACGCTCTGCACAAAGATAGGCAAACCAACGTGAACCGATAGCAACATGCCCAATTTCGTCACGTAAAATTCTCTGTAAAATCTCTACCAATCGGTGTAAACCATGTGCTTGCGCTTTGTTGATAATCGGTGGGGTTGCATCTAAACCACGTGCTTCCAAAATTCTTGGCACTAACGCCATCCTCGTTAATACATCCTCAGCCGTTTTGACAGCCATTTCCCATAAGCCATTGTGGGCTTCCAAATCACCATAGTTATAGCCTAATTGTTGTAACTGTTCATGTAACAAATTGAAATGTAAAGCTTCTTCATCAGCGACTTGAATCCAATCGTCATAATAGGCTCGTGGCAAATCACGAAAACGATATATGGCATCCCAGGCTAAATTAATCGCATTAAATTCAATATGCGCTAACGCATGGAGTAAAGCAGCTTGTCCGGCTTTTGTGTTAAGGGTGCGACGTGGCACTTGTCGGGGCAACACTAAATGCAAAGTAGCTGGTAAGCCCGGCATTAAAATCGGTTTTGGTGGACTGGTAGTATTTAGATTGAATTGTCCAGTTTGCCATGCTTTTACTGTTGCATGGCTTTGCTGAACTTTTTCAATTGGATCGGTTATCATTATGCAACCAAGAGCTGCGTCAAATAAATTGTTCATTATTTTTCAAAAAAAAGTGAAACTTTTGCCGCAATTTCAATTTCGATACTAAACTTGAACATCGAATTCAAAGAAATAGTGTTTTTAGAAAAGTTAAAATATTTTTATTAATTTATGTTTTATAGCAAACTCTGGGAAATAGACAATAATTTAGCCTCTTACAAATACTATTTCTTTAAGAAATAGCTTATGTTAATTTCTACCTTCCACAGTTAAAAATAAAAGTTAGTTAAGATTATACTGAATGTACTTGAAATCAGTGAAAATTTTGGAGTCTGAGAAATCCGATTTCTTCAACATTTATGATTTTCACAAAATTCAAAGGCGAACAGTATATTTGTAATTTTGTAATACGGTGCTTAAATATCATCCTTTTATTTATTGATGTTATAAGGAATTTTGGTAATATAATTTTTAACCCATAATTTATAGTACCAGTTCTTGCTTAAAATTCCTTTCCAAAATAAATTTTGAACTCCAAAAGCCGTTTTTAAAAAGTCCCAATAGAAGGTAAATTTTTAAATTCACCAAAATTTATACTCAATATGGTAACTACGCTCAGTATATTATGAAAACAACAACGGGTTTGTCACCAAAAAAGACTCCTTTGCATAAAACTTCTCAACAATCCCCTTTTGAAGTGACTTGTGCGATTCCAAGAACCGGTAGAACCTTTGAAAATTTTTTAAATCAATTAAAAAGGCTGGAAGTTGATTCTCATGAAATAGATAAAATTTTAGCGATTTCTCAAAAAAGTAAGGCAATGAGTCATGTGGATTTTGATGAAGCCGCTAAATTTCTCAAAGAAGCCTTACAGGAAGTACCTTGCTTTGGACTATTTGTGGATCGCAAACGTCATAGTCGCCCTTATCGGGTTGGATTTTTAGGATATGAATGGATGATAGATGATGTGCATGTTCGAATAGAAGGTGAGGAACCTCATAATGGTTCATCTTTAATACGATTGGACGAAATAGATTGTGCGGTCGTTGGATTAGATGAACTTTTAACCATGACACAGTTTTATTTGAGAAATCCCACATTAGTCACAAAATGGGGCATGTTTAACTATAATTTGGAAAAACCAACGAGTATACGCATCGCCGGTTCGGCCCGATTGACGCGCTATAATGCGTTACTCAAGCAAGAAATTCAAGATATGGTCGGCTTTTTTTTGATTTCTAAACCCAGTCTTTCTGCTAAAAAAGAACCAAAATATCCACGTGATTTTTTAGCTCATTTATCAGAGCATGGTCGCAGAGTATTTGTGAAAGGTCGATATACCGGCATTGTCAGTACCGCTTATCCTGAACTCAAAATCATTTCTGTTGAAAATGTAGAAGATGAAGTTGTGCAAGCAGAAGCAGGTAGTGTTGGACTTGAAATTGTTCAAACCGGTAATACGCTGAGAAGAAAAGGATTAATTTTACATGGCGCACCTTTATTTCTATCAGAGAGCTTGTATGTAGTTGATTATAAAAGGTATAATAATAATGAATCCCTGCAAAAATTCATTGACCACTTAAAGCCAATTGGCTACTTTGATGAGGAGCGCATTAAACAATTTGCACTTTGGTATTTTGCTCTGGAAAAAAACTTAGGTGATTCATGGATACATAAGCCCTCTATTACCGACTTATTCTGTGAACCACAAGATACTGAAAATGGGTTACGTCCTTATCGGTTACAAACGCGATATTGGAAACCTGATGATCTTTATAAGCAAGAACAAGCAATTGCATTGGTTGAAAAGGCTAAGGAAAAATTATATCTTTATTATCAAGGAATTAGTTAAATAAAGTGACGCATTCTTCTTCATAAGGACTGGTGTAGTGAAAGGAATTGAACGTGCCAAGCGATAAAATGCGTTTAAGTATCTAATGAATATAGTCAAGTTTTTAGCGAAGGTATTAAATAAAATATTTATTGAAAAATGTTCGAATCATTGAGTACATCAACTTTAGATTATTTAATGAGCAAACACTTGACTTTGGTATTGCATATTAGGCATTAAGCTATACTGAGCGTACTTCAAATCAGTGAAAATTTTGAATCAAGAAATATCCGGTTTATTGAAAAAATCGGATTTCTTCGACATTTTAGATTTTCACAAAATTCAAAGGCGAACAGTATATAACGCATTAACTCAAAAACGCTATAATTTTAATAAGAAATTTATTGCTTTATTGATTGACTGACGAAGGAAGAATGAAAGGCAAAATTCGCATTATTGCAGGACAATGGCGGGGACGAAAACTCCAAGTACCCACTCAACTAGAAGTGCGTCCAACCACTTCACGGGTACGTGAAACTTTATTTAATTGGCTAGCTATGGATATACCCGGTAGTCGCTGCTTGGATTTATTCGCAGGCTCTGGAGCATTGGGTATCGAAGCGGCTTCTCGTGGAGCCAAACAAGTTGTCTTAGTTGAAAATCAGCGTCAGATTGTGCAAGGCTTAAAACAACAATTGGCAAAATTGACGGCTGAACACTTAAAAATCATTTGTGCTGATGTGCGACAATTTCTGAAGAAAACCTCTTCTACTTTTGATATTGTTTTTTTAGATCCACCGTTTGGGCAAGATTTGCTGAGTCCATGTTGTACATTGCTAGAACAAAACGGTTGGCTTAATTCAACCGCGCACATTTATTTAGAAACTAAACGCAACTTGGGAGAACCTCAATTACCTCCAACATGGCAAATCATTCGCCACCAAACAGCAGGGCAAGTTAGTTTTTTTTTAGCCGTGCGAAAAGGTCAAAGCTAAAGCTTTTGCCACAACATGACCAAAAACGACATAATGGAGCCAATTAACAATTATCAATTAACAATTAACAATTAACAATTAACAATTATCATCACCCACCATCAAAATGAATATTCAGGCGATTTTCAGAAATAAATATGCTGCCTGAGCTTGTCGAAGGCAGTTATTGCCCCCTTCCCTTTGACATAATTCGACATGATTCGACAGGCTCATCAACCGAGCTCATCAACCGCTCAGGGACCGCCTAACCCCCTCCCAGCGGGAAGGGGGCTAGGGGGAGGGAGAAATCGTGGTTCTAAAAAATACCTCAAGAATGAAGAATGCGTAACATGAGTTATCATATAACCTAAAAATGGCAATAATTTGATGAATTAATAAATATAACAATTAGTTATAATATTTTTACGTTCACCCATCTAAAAATTTTTAGATTTTATTTTCAATAGTTTACAAAAAAACTGCCATTTTTAGGTATCAATCAATCCACCAAATCAAGATCAACTTCGGCATCTGATAAACCAGTCGGTAAAAAGGGTAATATCTTCATAGCCATCATAGTCGCTACAATAGAAATACCAATACCACTAAAACCCAACATAAATTCCCAATGACTTGGCGTGTAAGAATGTACTTTAGCACCATCAAAAAAACTAGAGGAAGTGACTTCCATTCCAGGGAAAATTTCCAACGGATAAGCCTGTCCACCAATAATAATGACATATAATAAGGCAAATCCCCCTAGAATCGTGAGCAAAGCAGCCCCCGTAATACTAGCCCGACTATGTGTAAATCTTTCATGGTAAAGCAGTAATAATGGCAAGATAGTACCTAAAAACATATACCCACCCCAAAATAAGATGGTATAGATACCACCATCTGCCAATATAAAATACTCAACACCCTGACGACCGCTGATATATAAATGTGTGATGTGATAAACCATCACAAAATAAAACACGGTTGCTACTAATACTCCTAATAATGTCTTTGGTCGGTGTAATATCCGTTCTCCTAAAGAATGACAAAATGCCATTAACAAAAGTAAAAATACCGCTAGCCCTAATGACAAAGATAAAGCAATAAACAACGGGGCCATAATAGCTGTGTTATAAGCTTCTCGCGCCATCAAAAAGCCAAAAATTGAACCAGTACCCGTTGTCAGTATCAAACGCCAAATAAACGCAATCAAACCGGCAGTCGGATAATAACGTCGCATACGCCGTTCCATCATAAACCAAAGATAGATGAAACAAATCAAGATAAATCCATTGTACAAGAAAATATTCCAAGCAAAAATGGATTTAAAATTGTAAGAGGTCATGGCAACAATAATACGATCTGGACGGCCTAAATCCAGCACCAAAACAGCTAATCCACCAATCAGTAAAGTGATAGCCAGTAAAGCTGATAAGCGGGCCAGTGGATGATAAAACGTTTTGCGAAAAACGCTACTAATTGAGGCTACATTGAGTACCCCAGAGGCTGCTAAAATCAAAAAAATAGCAAAGATATGTGGCATACCCCAGACAATCTGATTATTCATTCCACTAATCACATGCCCATGATGCTCCATATTATAAGCAGCGTATAGTCCGAGTAAAATCAAAATAATTGATACTGCTAGTGTCACATAAAAACCCGGACTTTTACCCTCAATTTCGCGGTAAGTAATTTCTTTCATAATTTAAAGCCCTTGATAACGTACTCCCGGATTCAATTGCATATCCGGCCGTAAAGTCGTGCTATTGATTTCTTTCAATTTTTGGTGAATTTCACTATTTGGATCATTCATATCGCCGAACACCATCGCTTTATGGTCAGCCTGACTACAAGCCTCTACACAGGCAGGTTTTTGGTCATTATCAACCCGGTGTACACAGAAAGTACAACTTTCCACAGTGCCTTTACCACGTGGAGAATACGGTTTCTGATTTTCTAACGTTTCATGGATAAACGAGCGAGCTTTATAAGGACAAGCCATCATACAATAACGACAGCCTATACAGATATGTTTATCAACCAAAACAATACCATCAACACGCTTAAATGAAGCGCCCGTCGGACAAACATCAACACAAGGCGGATGTTCACAATGCTGACACAACAAAGGTAAAGAAAATTCTTTGCCCGTTTGCTTATCACGCAAACCTACTTTACGTATCCACTGCGCTGCTACATCAGGACGAGTGTCCTCAGGACGAGTGTCTTTTCTCAAACCATGCTCATTGACACAAGCTTTAACACAATCATCGCACCCATCAGCACATTTGTTGGTATCAATTAGCATACCCCAGCGTTTTTTCAAAGAAGCCGGTTCGTCAGCCGGCTTCGCTTGAGAAACACCATATAACAAGACACCAGGGGCCACCGTTATCCCTGCTACCACTGCCGTAGTTTTCAAAAAGTCACGGCGATTCTGTTGGGTAGTTAAGGTTTCTTCGTTCATAGTTATATTTGAATATATTAAAAAAGATAAGCGTAAAACGACCCATTTTTAAGTACGAAAGCACAAATCCGTATTTCCTTCACGCAGGACCAACAAATACTATTTCTTTTCGATCAAGTATTTGTAGGGACTAGAGAGCCAATATTTTGAAATTAATAGAGATATAAAGTTGTTGCCATCAGAAAATAAGAGGGAATTTGGAATGAGTTTTCTATTTTTGCTTTCTTGCATTAGGGGATACGCTTTTTTAAGGAGTCCATGTTATGTAAGTCAACAAAAGTTTTTTTACCTTAAAAAATCCCCATCCCTCCTTTATTAAAGAAATCATCTTCTTTTCAGAAAGAAGGGTAAGGGTAAGGGAATTTAAAGATGATAAAGATTTATATGTACCTACTTATTTTGCTCAAAAACACTAACATTTTATAAGTAGACTCAACACTCGCATATATACTTTGTACTGCTATCAATGGCACAATTGTCATTGAATTGAACCTCGCAAAGGTCAACGAAATTTCGAGATTTACCTGAGTTAGAAATCTGTAGTCCTAAACGAGTAGTGGGTTACAGATAACACCCAACTTAAATATGAGACAAAGTAGAATGTGTTAGGAATCAAGCCACTGAGTTAACAGTCCTTCAAGTGCTTGTTTACCAAAAGTTTGCCCCTTGTCATTCAAGTTTTTCCATAATTCCCATTGGAAATGATTGGCATCCACATTAACCAGTAACAACATTACCTTGCGCGTATTATAACCCCGATGATAGAGATCAATACGACCTACAGCACCTGGCATATTCATTTCAACCGGCTGAAATACCACTTGACGATCACTGACTAAATCCAATTCCAGTGAATCAATGTCATAATCACCATTGACATCAAGTATTCTTATTTTATGAGAATTGAACGTCAAATAACCCTTTTTAGAATGTTCAGATAACCAACCGCGAACATCCTTATATAAAGCATTAACTTGCTTCATCCAAGTTCTATCATCGACAGATAAAATCGGTTGACTATCTGCCAATTTTTTAAGTTTCTCACCAAGTGGTGCCGTTTTAGGTTGCGAAGGTGCCGTTGATTTCCCAGTCGCTACTTTAGCTGTCGCTTTGGTAGTAGCAGTAGCTGGCTTGGCAGTAGTAGACTTGGCTGTGGATTTAGCCGGAGATTTAGCCGGAGATTTAGCCGGAGATTTAGCAATAGGTTTACTGGAGGTTTTGCCGTTTTTGCCGGTAGACTTACCAGTTTTGCTAGCGGACTTGCCAGTTCCCTTACCCGTAGTAGCCGTAGCATTTCCAAAGGCATTATCCCATGCTAATTGATCCCGATTTTTCACTTCAAAATAACCATGTTTTTCCGCAAATTCAATAATCGGGTTCTTGAGAGTGAGTGATTCAAATTCCTTGAGTGCCTTCAAATTGTTCTCAAACATTGAGGCATCGGCTTGGACATTATATACCTTTGTTTTACCAAACAAAGTAACCCCTTTACCAATTTCCTCAAAGCCGAGAGCTTTGAGAGATTTCAAATAGGCTTCAACAGACGAAAAAAGTTTTTTGTATTCTTTTTCCGATAAGCCGAGCATTTGATCCATTCTCTTCATTCTGGTTGAAGTATGGAATTTTTCAATTTTCGTTTCAAAACGCATCCGTTTTTGGGAAAATCCCCACAAAAATAGCCCCTCATTGGCAGGAAACGGCTCTTTATCAGGAATAAGACAAGAAAAACCTTCATTGAAACGGAAACCATGAAGTTCAATAATTTGTTGAGCGAACTGTTCAACTTTTTGTTCAATTGATGCCATTATTATCTCCAACATAAAATCGGAAGTTGACCCAAAATTTGAGAATAAAGCTTACACTCAATTAAAGAGTACAAAGAGTATAAAATATATCTTGCTTAAGTCTTAACGTGAAGAAATTTGAGTCTCATCATTTCCACGCCAATCTAAGTTAGTAACCATTATTATGTTAAAAGTAAATGAAAAGAAGTGCAAGTATAAATCAGTGTAAGTACAAGGTAAACCTGATACGTAACACTTCTAATCCTGATTAAACGGTGAATATATTAACTTAATAGCTTCAATTTGACGAGAGGAAAAAAGAAAAAACCGAAAAAAAATTGTTACATTCAATTTTTCTGTGATAGAACTCAATCTTCAAATTTTTAGTTAGCCTCTTATGGAAAGCTATGGAAAGCTATAAAATAATTTGTAGAGCGAGCACTATTCGAGGCTAAAGTTTTTCTGAGAAAAACTTTAGCCTCGAAAGGAAGTTTTATGGACACCATGTAGAGACTTCCTTTAGCATTCGCCCTGTTGAAAATAATTGTAGGCTTAAACTAAAGAAGTTAGGAAAACCTCTTTAGAGTTTAAGCTCAAAGATTTTTCCTTTATTTTCAAATTAAGCCGTTCCTAAATGCCTCTTCGGAAACGAAGTCTTTAATTTTGCAATCTACACCAACTTGATTTCTACTCTTGTAGCTCTCTAAATAACCCTATTTCACGCTAAAGTTTCGCTTCGCTGTACTTTAGCGTGAAAATCAAAATTGACAAATGATTTAGAGTGACTATATATATTCAGGTATTTTATTTTAAGGGCAGACACTTATTGAGAAGATTCTTCAAGAGGTTTACTGGCATGACATTGGAAACAATCAATGCTAACTGCTGCGTAGGTATGACAACTACGACAAAAATGCTCTTGACTGGTAATACTTGGATAATCCCCATTTTTGTCTCTAGTGACATGACAATCAATACAACCCACTAAACTATGTTTTTTAGTTCGCACCCCTTTATGCATGGTCTCATCACGATGATGTTTAAGTATATGACCATGATCACTGCGTATTTCTTCAATTGGCTCGACACATTTTTGTGTATCAGAGACATTTTGTTTCGCTTTCGGCGGATTGGGGATAGGTATCCCCCCATTTATCGTTATTAATTCATTAGCACTGACAGCTAAACTTAATAATAATAATCCGCCGCAAAATTTGACTAATGTGCTGAGTTTTAAACGTACTTTCATATCAAAATAAATCGACTTGATTTAAAATAGATTTAGGCGATTTTTAGAAAAGATTATACTGTTGTCTGAGCTTTAAAAGGCAATATTTGCGGTTGCCTTTTAAAGTTCAGGCAACGATCCCGGTATATTTATTTCTGGAAATCGCCTAAATCCCAAGTAGCCACCATAAACCCTTCGAGGCAAAAGTTTCTAAAGCGAAACTTTTGCCTCGAATAGACTATTCACCAAATTTAAGTAGCAACTTGGGTTAATGGATTTTCTAGTTCAGGCAAAAGTTTCGTTTTAGAAACTTTTGCCTGAACGATTGTCCGCTCTTACTCACCAATACCCATATTAATGTAACCGGTTGGACAAACCTCGGCACAAATATGACAACCAATGCAACGGTTATAGTCAGTATAAACATATCGTCCCGTCGTAGCGTCTTTTTTCGGAGTCCGTTTCACCGCCTCTTGTGGACAATACATCACACAATTATCACATTCAAAACACATCCCGCAACTCATACACCGTTTAGCTTCGGCTTGCGCTTGTTCATCATTGAAACCCTTTATACGCTCCCCAAAATGACCTAATACTTCATCGGCACTCACAGGGATATCTTCCCGTAAATAACGAGCGGTATACGGAAAATGCCCAAGGAATAACGAATCGTGAGGAATCACTTCAACTGCCGCCCGATCTTCATAATTATGTACAGCGTACTTAGCTGACGAAGTACCACGCAGATCAGTATTTTCATTAACCACATACTCTTCTGGTCCAAGATCAGCTTCATTAAGTTTGGCTAATAAATTGAAATGATGAACATCCACCTTCGGACGTTTTTTCAGATCGGTGTTTTGTAGATAACGATCAATCGTATCTGCTGCAATGGCACCCTGCCCAATGGCCGTTGTCAATAAATGGGGTCTAACAATATCCCCTGCCACAAAATGGCCTTTGCGACCTTTCACTTGATAATAAGGATCGGCATCAATAAAATTACGTCCATTATTGAGTTCATCCAAACCTTCCAGATTACCATATTGACCAATAGCAGAAACAAAAACATCTGCCTCAATGATATATTCAGTACCTTCAATTGGTGAAGGGATGCCTTTTTTGTCCAGAGTACATTTTGACATTTTAAGGCCAGTTGCTAGTCCCTTATCATTTAAAATCACTTCAAGCGGCATCACGCTACCTTGAATATCCACCCCTTCACGCAAAGCATCTTGGACTTCATGTTCAGCAGCCGTCATATTTTCAATCGGGAACAATGAAGTCAATGTGACTTCTGCACCTTCGCGGATACCCAATGCAGCGACATCATGGGCCACATACCCAATTTGTGAGCCATCAGCCGCATTATCATGACCAAAATCTTTCACTTGATCTTCTGGTACGGAACTATGACCTAAGCGTCGTGCCACTGAAGCCACGTCAATAGACGTATCACCGCCACCAACAACCACGACTCGTTTAGGTACAGAATGTTTTTTCTTTTGGTTAAAATCACTTAAAAAATCGACACCCGAAATACAGTTAGGCGCATCAGAACCGGGCACCGGCAATGCACGCCCTGCTTTACAGCCAATAGCCCACAAAACGGCATCAAATTCTTTTTCTAAGGTCTCAATCGTAATATCTTTACCAATCCACGTATTCAAACGAACTTCTACCCCCATATCAAGAATACGGTCAATTTCGCCTTTGAGTACATCACGCGGAGTACGATAGCCAGGAATACCATATAGCATCATACCACCCAATTCTGCATGATCATCAAACACAGTACAGCCGTGTCCATGACGACGTAGATGATAAGCAGCCGCTAAACCCGCCGGTCCACCACCAATAATAGCCACCTTTTTACCCGTTTCTTCACCGGGTGGCACCAGTTTATAACCTTTTTCTAGGGCCGTATCGCCAATAAATTGTTCAACCGCATTAATACCCACATAATCTTCCACCATATTGCGATTACAGCCGGTTTGACAGGGGGCTGGACAAACGCGGCCCATTATTGATGGAAACGGATTTGCATTAGTTGAGCGGAGAAAAGCATATTCTTGCCAATCCATACCTTTGGGTGGCGTTTCCATGCCACGAGCAATCCCTAACCATCCGCGTATATCTTCACCGGCAGGACAGCTACCTTGACAGGGTGGAGTCCGATGCACATAAGTGGGACATTTATGGGACCAACTGGCTTGAAAAATTTCTTCTTTCCACGCACTGGGTTTACTATCACCCTCTTTAAATTTGCGGAAAGTAAGGGCCTGAGTTTCCGCTGTTACTTGTTGTGCCGTTGCAGACATGTAGCCTCCTGTTTTCAGTTATCAGTTATCAATTATCAATTATCAATTATCAGTTTTCACCGAATACAATTAGATTAGTCAATTTGACGCGATGTTCAACTTTAATTGATAACTGATTGATTTTATTATTAGGTGGATTAAGCAAAAATGTATCAAAATACTCTCCAATAAAATCAATAACTTAAAAGTCTAACCTCTCGTCAAATTGATTATGTTATTTATTCCAACAGTACAGAACAAAAAATTTAGACAAAAAATTTAGACATTTTTTTTAAATTTTGTTTAAGAAAGTTGTTTTGGAAATGAGGAATGAATCGAAGAGAAGTTTAGCTAATTCCCGAAACGAAGTAACACAGATCGGTGACGATCACCGAAAGGAAGTTGCGCTAAACATCAAATTTTTTGTTTTGTACAAAAGTATTTAGGTGATTTCTGGAAAATTTCTCATCATCTAAAATAAATTTTGGATTCCACCAAGTCGAGTCCAAAATTTATTTTGGAAATTGTACCTTTAGGTATGTTCTTTTTTGAAAAATCATCTAAGGTAAATCTTTACCAAAAAAATATACCAAGAGGCAGGGTGATAAAAATTAGATTCTTTATAGAATCAAAAATGGATTCTGTTTTTGTGCCATCCATAAAAAAAAATCAGTTATTGAGTTTTTTTTCATTTCGAGGTTAAAGTTTTTGCCTCGGCAAAAACTTTAACCTCGAAAACAATTAACAATTTTTATCACTCCACCAAGAGGCGATTTCCTTTCATCCATTTGGACTCCGACAGTCTCTTTAAATGTCTTTTGGATAATTAAGAAAATACCTTTTAATCATAATGAAAAAGTGTGATTAAAAGTCTAGTATTAGCTACTTAACAGTATCCAAAATAAATTTGGGACTCCGCTATTTTTTTGAGTCCCAAATTTATTTTGGATGATTTCCCCCACACATTTAATTGCACTCATTGGATAATCAAACAATGAGTAGAGATTTAATCAATTTTCTGTTCTATAAAATATAAATACCTAGAAATAGCTAAATTTATTAGCACTAAAATCAATAAAAAATTTCTCTTTTTCTGAAAAAAAAGGAGAACAGAGGTATTTTTATAGAGGAATCAAGACTTAAAATAGATTATCTCTCTCTAAAATTGAGAAAAATTCAGTTAAATTTCATTCACTTCAAACACAAGTGCGTCGCTCACTAACTGGTGAATACTCACTATTTGATCCATTTTAAAACCATAATAAGGTAATACTTTGCTAAATTGGCTCTTACAAATAGCACAAATCGCAGCCATGTGAGTCACACCATGATTATCAACCACATATTTTAAAGCTTCCATGCGTGGCAACGCACCTTTGACCCGTAACTCAATTAAATCATCTGTTAATAACCCGCCACCACCACCACAACAGAAAGTTTGATCATGAATGGTATCAGCCGGCATATCATAAAAGTAATTACAGGATGCCTTGATAATTTCACGCGGAATCACAAATTGCCCCCCCGGCATATTCCCCATCCGAGAAGCCCTTGCTACATTACAAGAATCATGGAACGTCAATTTACGATGATCATTAGCCGATTTATCTAATTTTAACGCGCCTTTTTGAATCAAATCATAAGTAAATTCACAAATATGTTGCGGGATCGGATATCGTTGATCAAGAAAATCAAAGGGCCCCGCTAAGGTATTTAAAAAGCTATAAGCCACACGCCACGCATGTCCACATTCGCCAAAAATAATACGCTTGACTTTGAGCTCAAGTGCGGCTTCACGAATCCGTAATGCCACCTGGCGCATATTTTCATAACTACCAATGAACATACCAAAATTGGCCGCCTCAGACGCTTTAGAACTCAGAGTCCAAGAAATACCAGCTTGATGAAATACTTTTGCATACCCAATTAAGCCATCAACATGCGGTTCAGCAAAAAAGTCAGCTGAGGGCGTGATGACTAATACTTCAGCACCTTCTTCATCTAACGGAAGGCGCACATCCACTCCCGTATCTAGTTTGATATCCTCTTCTAACCCTTCTAAGGTATTAGCCAATGCCGGTTCTGGAAGTCCTAAATTATTTCCAATTTTATAGACTTTAGCAATGATTTCATTACAATATTTCTGGCCTTTACCCACACAATCTAAGATTTCGCGGGCCGCCATCGAAATATCTGCTGTATCTATTCCATAAGGACAAAATACGGAACAGCGGCGACATTGCGAACACTGATGATAATAGTTATACCAATCATCAAGCACATCTTTCGTCAAATCTTTGGCGCCGACCAATTTGGGAAATAATTTTCCAGCCCAAGTAAAATAACGGCGATAAACTTGCCGTAATAAATCTTGTCGGGCCACCGGCATATTTTTGGGATCATGAGTGCCTATCATATAGTGGCATTTATCAGTACACGCACCACATTTAACACAAGCATCCAAATAAACCCGTAAAGACCGGTATTTTTTGAGCAAATCGCCCATTTTAGCAATGGCGACTTCCTGCCAATTGTCTATTAATTCTTCCGGATAACCTAACGCTTCTTGCATTTGCGGTTTAGCCACAAAAGGCCCATTCCCTTTCATAATATCGGGTTTAAGAATAGGGATTACCGGATAGGGTCTAAATGCAGGAGTTTCAAAATTTGCTTTTTTAGCCATAGACCCTCCTTAATGACTTGACGATGCACTTGATGCTTCTAATTCTTTAGCCCAAGTAGCAAGATGACGTTTTTCCCGTGAATTATCCACTTGATTGCGACTAGGGCTAAAAAACACGCCCGGCGCATGTAGTAATTTACTAAGCGGGAAAATAATCATTAATAAGATGACAGAGGTAAGATGTAGTAATAGAAATCCATCTGTTGGGAGGAGATGTTGCCCATTGAAAACGTTAAGATACATAACGCTAAGCATAAAAGCTTTAAATTGAACAATATCTGTATGTGTGACAAAAGTTATCATTGTCCCACTACCACCAATGACCAATAATAAAATTAGCATTAAATAATCTGAGGGACTACTAATATACCGAATACGTTCCACCATCATACGTCGTATTAATAAACCGATTAAACCAAATAGCATCGCAAAACTGGCATATTTGCCAAATGGTTGGGCTAAGACGACCAAAGTCCAAACTGGTTCAGTGAAATAACGGAGATGGCGGAATAAAACCAGCCATAATGCACCATGAAATACTATACCAAACAACCAAATCCATTTATTAGAACGAAATAAACTTTTGAACAAAATGACTTCAAACAAAATACGTACAACAACACCACCGGTTGTCAAAGGTGCTGGCATGGTGGGAACTTTCAAAGGTGCTGGTGTCATGGCATATTGGTAAATTTTAGAAGCCAATCCTCCCACCAAAATCACTATGGCGAAATAAAATGAAACTGCGTAAAACGCGGTCCAAAATTCCATTCTTGTTATCCTCAGTTTCCATCACCCTAACTCTCTCCCATCGGAGAGAGGAAATTACTTATTCATTAATTATAATAGCGAATAGCGAATGGGTTTAAATATACGGTAGACACCAATATAAACTAAGGACTCAGGATTTAATCACAGACGAAACTAAACCTGACTGGTTTTAAAAACCGGTCAGGTTTGAGCGTTCAAATTTTGGAAGTTATAAAATCCAGAGTCCTAAGCATTTCTGTCATTTCTAAAGGTGTAGAGATTTTAACTTCATTATTTTTTATTCACTAAAGATTCATTAAATTTAAGAATTTTGCCAGAATCTCAAATTTGTTTTTAATTCGCTATTCGCTATTTAATAGCCTGAGCCAAGTCTAACTCCCCTATTTAGGTAGGAGAGAGCCAGGTGAGGACATTAAACACAACCGGTTGGTTTTGGAAGCCCGGCAAAACGGCAAGCTTGTTTCGCTGGACCATAAGGGAACAACTCATATAAATACTTGCTATTACCTTTTTCTGGCCCCAATTTCTTGCCAATCGCCTTAGTAAGTACCCGTACTGCCGGTGCAATTTGGTACTCATCATAATATTCGCGCAGGAAGTTAATCACTTCCCAATGACTTTCAGTGAGCTCAAGTTCATCTTGTTCAGACAATTTCTTAGCGCACTCTTCATTCCATTCCGCTAAATTAACCAAATAACCTTCTTCATCAGTCTCAATGGTTTTACCATCTACTTCAATTGCCATTGTCTCTCATCCTTACAAAAGTGATTTCAAAATTAAACGTAATTGATGTTTAAACTTGGTAAAAAACAACCCGTAAAAAACAGGAGTTACACCCAAGCCTGTACCGTTTTATTTTCAGCCGCCAAATCAACAAAACCAGCATAATCGGCTAATTTAATACCATCAATGATATTTTCCGCTCTCATGCCTCTCGCTTCCAGATCAGCTACCAACACATAAATATTGTAGCTTTTTAATGCCTCTGTGAGAAGACTTTCAAAACGGGTACCTTTAAGTGCGCCATAAACGCCATCCTCATATAATATGACACTATGATTTTGGCGAGCAAAGCGCAAACAACTTTCTAACGAATTTTTTTCAAACGGCGACTTATTTACCGTGTGTAACATGCCATTCCCTCGCTTAAGAACTTAATATGACATCTTGTTGTTCCATTAATTCGGCCATTTGCGCCTCGTCAAAGATTTCAACATCGACCAGCAAATCGTCTGAGGTTAAACCGCGTTCGTCCATTGATTTCTTATCGACATAGAGTTTTTCCACATCGTAACCTTCAAGGGCACGATACGTTTTAGAAAAATCTTTAACCCCTATTCCGTCTGAAACGGAGGTTTTTTGACCTTTCTTCAGTTGATAAACGCCGTCATCAATAAAGGCTAAACTGATATCTTGCTCAAAAGCAGCCCCAATCAACACCACTTCCAATGACTCTAGTGCATAAATAGAACCATAAGGGGCTTTACGATTCAAATACAGAAATTTCTTAATCACACCTTCTTCTTCTGGCATCTTTTCGTCTCCATTTTATAACGGATGTCAGTCTCCAAATACGACCAAACGTTCTGATTGTATACCAGCTTCAATCAATTGACCTAAACCGGAAATGCGAAAACCTGCCGCAATATTATTCGCATCTTTACCTTGACGTTTGGCTTCGTTTTCATCTAACAAACCACGACGTTGTGCTGCCGCTATACACACAACCAAATCAAGACTATGCTCTTTCGCTAATTCAGACCAGCGATTCACAATATTCCGATCATCTTGTGGTGGCACAGTCAAACGTGTTCCATTATTAACACCATCATGATAAAAAAAGATACGAAAAATTTCATGTCCTTTTTCTAACACCGCCTTCGCAAATTGATAAGCAGAATCAGAAGCTTGATGTTGATAAGGGCCTTCATTGACTAAAATAGCAAACTTCATTGTCTGGAGGTCTCCCGTTTGAAATGAGTAATTGGTCATTGGTCATTGGTTTAAAGACTTGGTTTCGAGTATTAGCAAAATTGGCCTTCGTTCAAACTTAAATTAACAAAAATTATTGATGGATTTTCATTTTGAAGAACCCATACCTTAATTTTTGGCCCAGTTTAATCAATAATTACTATAAATTCAATAGTTAACTAAAAATGAGCCCTTTAAATATAGTTTGTCACCAATTTCCAATTTCCAATTTCCAACAATTAATTATATCACTTTTCACTTATCCTTATCATTTTTATTTAAAAACGGATATGTGTTGAAGCATTTAAGCTATGACGCGCACCACGCCAATTGTCAATATGGAATTTCGTAAACGGCAATTCTGTTAATTCAAAGAAACGGGGCCAACCAATCCTTGCCACCCAATCAGATAAACGTTCCCAATCTCTCGCATCTTTTTTATAAACGCGCAAAATATTCTTCACCACACCAGCCGCTTCTGGCCAACGAGGCGGATTGTTAGGAATACCAGCCGCCACTAATTTTTGGAAAGTCGGCTTGCTACGTGCATTGGAATGATTGCCACCCACCCAAATCGCCAGTTTTGAATGTTCAGGGTCATTGATTTGCATGGGAGGACAGGGAGGATAACAGGCACCACAGCAGATACATTTCTTTTCATCGACTTCTAACGACGGTTTACCATTAACCAATGCAGGGCGAATAGCCGCAACTGGGCAACGTGCCACAACTGTCGGACGTTCACACACGTTAGCCACCATATCATGATTAATTTTAGGTGGCTTGGTATGTTGAATATTAATCGCAATATCAGCTTGCCCACCACAGTTAATTTGACAGCAAGACGTAGCAATATGAACGCGATTGGGCATATCTTCACGAATGAATTCTTCATGCAACTCATCCATCATCGCCTTTACAACACCAGAGGCATCAGTACCCGGAATATCACAATGCAACCATCCCTGAGTGTGAGAAATCATAGTCACAGAAGGACCAGTACCACCCACTGGAAAACCCTCGGCTAATAATTTATCAATCAACGGCTGCACTTTCACTTCACTATCCACCATAAACTCAATATTACTGCGAATGGTAAAGCGGACATAACTATCTCCATATTGATCCGCAATATCACAGAGTTTACGAATGGTATACAAGTCCATTTGGCGTTGAGTACCGGCACGCACTGTCCAAATCTTATCACCGCTTTTGGCTGTATGACACAAAACGCCCGGGCGTGGACGCTCATGGTGTTTCCAAGCCCCATAATTTTTGGTCATCATCGGGTGCATATATTGGAATGGATCTGGCACCCCAGTTTCTATTGGCATCCGTGGTGGCATAAATAACCTCCTAATTTAGTCGAATATTATCATATAGTGATACAGTAAGCAAAACACTCCCCTTACTATTTATTATTTTACAAAATATCACCACAATTTGAAAGAAAGGTGTTTAACTCACTAAAATACTGAAGCAAACATAAACATAGACAGTTCGAGGCAAAAGTTTTTGCGTGCAAAAACTTTTGCCTCGAACTCAATTTCAGTTCCCACAAGATAGTAGGGATTAGGAGCATTTTGTGCAAATTATTTTTGCTGAGATACTAAATATTTTAGACACTCAATGTTAATTATACATGCCTTTTTATCAATCTAAACCAGATATGTCGTTATAAATTATACATGCCTTTTTATCAATTTGCATTTTTTATTCTTTAAAAATCCGATTTTCATTAATTCTTTAATTTTCAATAGTTTCGGACTATTTTTAACAAATGGGCCCTGTTAAATTGATAAATCATTGAATTTATTTAGGGCCCAAACATATAGATTTAATTCAATAACAAAGCGTTATAACTATTATCTGAACGATTGTCATTTTTAGTATTTGGTACAGATTTTTTTAAAGGAAGTCTTAAAGTTAATGATAATTTAATGATAATTTAGTGAGTTACACATCATAACCGTCATTAAAATGACATTTTTAAAACGGTAAACTCAAATAATTATTATTTTGTACCAATATTTAAGTCCCATGATGTTCATGCAAGGCACTTAGAAAAGCCAAAGTCAGATTCACACCTTATAGCTTTACTTTATTAAAGTGTGAAGATAAAATTCAATATTTTTAGAAAATCAACTTCAGGCTTCAAATTAATAAAAAGGCGCAAAGAAGAATAACTTTGCGCCTTCGCCTGACTATATATCTTAAACAAAAGTTAAAGCATTAACATCAATTACCTTGTTAATTTAATTAAACCAACCCGGTAAGCCCCTAAAAATCAACAGGGTCCAAAATCGTTTAAGCAGCCATCCTTTGTTTTTCTTCAGCCTTACGAGAAAACCATTTTTGGGCTTCATCATCCCAGTCATCTATTCTAACATAAGAAGATTGACGGGGTTCGGCAATCATATTCGGATCAACCTCTAAGCCAATTCCTTCCAGAAAATTAACTAAACCGATACGTTCAATCATTTCCCCAGTGCGCTCATGTTCTAGCGCGTTTTCAGCAAAGAAGTCAATGGTATTTTCGGCAATTTCTTTAAGCCGATCATAATCTTCTTCTTTATCCAACTTCATAAATGGTACAACCACAGTACCCATCAAATCACCAATCTTCAGGGTACGCTTACCACCCATGAGAACGGTTACGCCCTTATCATCACCAACAGACAAAGCTTTTGTCATCACGTTAATGCAATGCATACAACGCACACAATTACGATTATCAACCGCCAACGTATCATCATCATTGAGTGACAAGGCATTGGTGGGACAACGAGTAACCACATTGTCAATCACATACTTGCGTCCTTTTTTACCCACAAAAGCCTTAACTTCTTCTTGATCGACTTTCATGTCGTCGCGCCAAGTACCAATTACCGCCATGTCAGCCCGTTCGATGGCATTCATACAATCATTGGGGCAACCTGATACCTTAAATTTGAATTTATAAGGTAATGCTGGACGGTGCATGTCATCCAAGAAATTATTCACCAACATGCGGAGCACTTTTTGTTCATTAGCGCAAGATTGCTCACAGCGTGCGGCACCAACACAAGACATCCCAGTCCGCACAGCTGGCCCAGCACCCCCTAAGTCAAAACCGATATCATTGAACGCATTAAAAGCGTCTTGGACTTTATCAGTGGTAGCCCCTTGGAACATAATATCGCCACTTTGACCATGGAAAGCAATTAAGCCAGAACCATGTTCTTCCCAAATGTCACACAATTGACGTAAAATTTTGGTGTCATAATGCATACCCGCCGGTGGTTGGATACGTAAGGTATGGAATTCTTTAGAGGCGGGATAGTCTTTTGCGACTTCGGAAAAACGTGGAATAATACCACCACCGTAACCAATAACACCTACTGTGCCACCTTTCCAATAACCTTTGCGAGTTTTGTAGGAATGTTCTAGTTGACCTAATAGATCAATCATCACATTTTGATAGGGTTTGCCATCATCCTTAGCAAGACGTTTGAGTCCGGTAACAAAACTAGGCCAAGGGCCACTTTCCAGTTGGTCGAGCATTGGGGTATCGTGCATGGGTTTACTCATGACTATCAAGCTCCTTATAAATAAATTGATAAAAAATTTTTTAAATAGCAGTTGCCATTATTACATTTATGGATAATATTATTATTTGTTCAAAGTAGGTTTTATTCAATTCAAACTAATGTACCTATCATTCAATAGCTCATAATATAATTATTTTATGATACTTAGTCAACCCACTTTGCCATGATTAAATATAACCCAATGTAAATTAAGTCATTAAAATTGACTTATCTCTAAAATATTCTTGATTTTTCAGGTTATTTAATTTTAAAGAAAAATTGAGTTTCATCTCTTTCAAACATATAATGGCACTCTATAGTAGACTACTATAGTCAACTATTATCACTCTGTCTACTATTTATTATTTTGATTTATTTTTGGTTATCATAATAAAATTTAATATTTTTTTAATTTTAAGATAATGTCACTTATTTTCCATAGCATCATAAAAATGAATTCCTTACCTCATCAATACAGAAAATTCCTGAGAACTTTTTGCGTATAACATTTCCTTTCGAGGCTAAAGTTTTTCGGAGAAAAACTTTAGCCTCGAAAAGATTTACGGAGTTAGGGAAGCCAATAAAACGTCCCCATTTCAAAATTGTGGCACCGAGAAAACGGATAAAATAACTTCGGTATGCTGTGTCATCCTCTTAACTTAAAGTCGGGCAGTTATTTGATTGGCTTCCCTTACTTAATTAATTACTGAATGATGTGCGAATCAAACTTCTGAAGACTTTACCCAATAAATAGAAACCTGATCGAGATTTCACGCTAAAGTTTTTGCCTCGATCACTGTACTAGATTCTGTTAACATTTGTCAATGAATGATAAAAATATTAATTTAATATATAAATCAATTATTTGTAAAATTTTAACCGTGCATAGTACACCGATAGTAGAATATTGACGCATGATGTCAACCATGAAATCATTTTCAAATTGTGAATCTCTATTCGAGGCTAAAGTTTTTCTCCGAAAAACTTTAGCCTCGAATATTGTTTTGATTCCAGCCAAAAACGAAGTTAACACGATTGGCAAAATTATCTCAGATATTAAAACCCGTTTTGCGATGACGGTAGTAGTTATTGATGATGCTAGTGCTGATGAAACGGCTAGTGTGGCACGAGCTGCTGGGGCGATTGTTCTGCCATTATCTTTTTCATTAGGTGCATGGGGAGCGATACAAACTGGTTTACGTTACGCAACTAAACATGGTTATCGTACTGCCATCACGATGGATGCTGATGGACAACATGAAGCGGATTCTATTCCTACCTTACTTGAACCCATCATAAAAGGGCAATGCGATGTGGTGATTGGTGCCTATCCACAACGCGGTAGTCTGTTAAGACAAGTTGCATGGACTTTATTTCGCCAATTATCTGGCATTACCCTAGAAGATTTAACCTCTGGTTTACGGGCTTATAACCTCGCTGCTATGACTTTATTGTCTTCTAAAGCAGCGACATTATTAGATTATCAAGATATGGGCGTATTGATATTATTGCATAAAACCAAGTTGCGTATCCAAGAAACTCCGATTTTAATGTATCCTAGAATCAATGGACATTCGCGTATTTTTAGTTCATGGTGGGCAGTAAGTCGATATATGTTGCATACAATGATTTTATGTTTAGCACGATTTAAGTTTCGAGGCTAAAGTTTTTCGGAGAAAAACTTTAGCCTCGAATGGTAAATAAAAAAAGCCCAACACTTCCGCTTCAAACTCCAAAATACAGATTTCGAGGCAAAAAATTTTGCCTCGAAGGGAGTTTACCGCTTTTAGCTTTGGATAAAAATGTCAACAAACACAATGTCATACGAACTTACCTCTGCCATCTTAGGATTTTTATTAGCCGGTACTATTTTATGGTTAATTCGCCGTGATTATTTGCATTCACGTCATGCTTTGTGGTGGCTGTTGGTGGCGTTGCTGGTGATGTTGTTAGGTATTTTTCCTACTACCATTGACTGGCTTGCCATCCATTTAGGTGTCAATTACCCACCCACATTATTATTTGTTTTAGGAATGGGTATGATTTTGATAAAAGTCATGACGATTGATTTACATCAATCTAATTTAGAAAGAAAAATACGTCGTCTTGCTCAACGATTGGCAATTTTGGAAGGCGAAAAAAATGAAGAGATGAATGGTGAATAAGGCTAATCTTTACCCACAAGTACCCTAAAATTATTTAACCCTATAAATAATAAGGTTATTAGGTAGCCGTAACGCCCATGAAATCAGAGTGTGAGGATAGGGAAATTTTTTGCCAATGTCATTGTAGAGTGATATCCCCTATAATAAAAATATATTGATTTCAATAAGTTTACCTACTTGTGGGTAAAGATTAGTGAATAAGGGGGGGGGTAGGCTAGGATGTTGATTAGGAGCTTTTTTGGAGCCTATTTTTTCATGTACTTTTGATGTTCACGATCTCTCCTTCCCCCTAACCCGCTGGGAGGGGGGACCAATCGGTGGAATTTTTCTATGGGTTAGCTAAAACGAAAAATAAAAATAATACCGTTATTTATTGTTTTTACTATTTATTTTCATATCTTGTTTTTGCCAAAAGATAGGGAAACTGCACGGCACTGTCCCCCCTCCCAGCGGGAGGGGGTTAGGGGGAGGGAGAGATCGTTTTCAGGCTAAAGTACAGCGAAGCGAAACTTTAGCCTGAAACATCAAAATAGCATCACAAATCCTAGTCAAAAAAAGCTCAAACTGCATGGTCTAGGCTAGGGGATAGTTGTCCTTCACTAAATCGGGAAACTCGATAACAATTTAACCAACCGAAGGAAAGCTTTGCTAAACCATTCGCTATTTTTAATTCGAGGCTTAGAAATTAAACGGTTGATATATTTTGTTAGAGAAATCGCCTAAAGACTATACTTATAATCATAAAATTGTAATAATATGATTTTATGATTTTATGTTTAAGTTTAAACTTTAAAGAGGTGATATGATGCGAAATGTTATTGGCTATAAATCTATTTTAGGATTGATACTTTTGTCTTGGTTGGTTGCAGGTTGTGCGACTCCTCCAACTAAACAAGACCCGCTCGAAAAATTTAATCGCAATGTCTATGCTTTTAATGACGGGATTGACAAAATGTTAGTAAAACCGGTGGCTGAGACTTATAAAACCATTGTGCCAGAGCCTGTTGACTATGGTGTTTCTAATTTCTTTAGCAATATTAATGATATGGTTGTGGTTGCTAATGATTTGTTACAGTTTAAATTTAAACAAGCGGCTTCAGACACAGGGCGTTTTTTACTCAATTCTACGGTTGGATTACTAGGTATTTTTGATGTGGCTAGCGAGTTGGGTTTGCACAAACACCAGGAAGATTTTGGTCAAACGTTGGGTTATTGGGGAATTAATAGTGGCCCTTATCTGGTTTTACCGTTTTTAGGGCCAAGTACAACGCGCGATGCATTAGGCTTGGGGGCAGATAGTTTGTTTGATCCACTTTTCTATGCTGGGGCCCAATCATTTGATCCAACTTATGTGGCACCTTATGTGGTTAAAGGTGTTGACATGCGAGCCGATTTGTTGGGCGCTGAAAGAATACTCCAAGTTGCTGCTTTAGATGAATATTCTTATATACGTGATGCGTATTTAGCCCGGCGTGAATATTTAGTTAACGATGGCAACACCTCACAAAAGGAAGAAAAGGATAATGCCTTTGATGATGAAGATAATCTTTTTGATGATTTCGATGATGAAGATAATCTTTTTGATGATTTACAAGGGGAAAACGGTGGTGATGACGAAGATGGACTATTTGATGATTTACCAGATGAAGATGATGCGAAAGATAAGTAAACTACAATTGATGGTAAGAGCAACTTATCAAATGGAAATGAAATCATCCTCTAATGCTTCCTTTTAAAATATGAAATTATGTTATTTAGGAATTAGGAATCGGGAATCGGGAATTCACATAACACAAGGGAACCCTATAAAAAAATCTGCCCTTTGAAAAATAGGGGTTAGGGGATTTATTTGTTCAAAATTCTTAACGTGATTCATTTTCAATTATTATACAGAAAAGCTAAAGCTTTGGATTCCAAAACCCTTGCTTTTTATCCAAAGTGTGAATGTTAGGTACTCTTTTATCAAGTAACAACTTCGTTCTGAAAATCATTAAATTCCCAATTCCTTATTCCTAATTTTCCATTCCCAATTTATAATGAACAAACCTGATTTGCAATCACTAAATGTCAAAATTGATGCACTGATTCAATTATGTCAGCAATTGTCAGAGGAAAATCAAGCTTTGCATGAAAGTCAAACTAATTTAATGTCTGAACGTGCCACATTGCTGGAAAAAAACGCGTTGGCACGAACACGTATTGAGGCAATGATTGCACGACTTAAATCTATGGAAGCGAGCACATGAATCGAGGTAAACCAATCCCTGTTAATTTACGTATTCTTGAAAAGGATTATGTGGTCGCTTGCCCGGAGGAAGAGCGTGAAACTTTAACGGCTTCAGCGCAGTATTTAAATCAAAAAGTCCAACAAGTACGTGATGGTGGCAAAATAGTCAGTACAGAACGTATTGTGGTTGTCAGTGCGCTTAATATTATTCACGAGTATTTACAATATAAACAAAAACAAGAGAATGAAGTACAAACGGTTGATGAACAAGTTGCGCTTATGCAAGATAAAATAGAACTTGCATTGTCAGAAATAAAAGCATAAAATGATTGCACTTTAAAGAATATTTAAAGTGTTAGTTTTGGCATCCCCTCTTGTTTTGTGGGCAGGGTATATTCTTGAACCTCAAACATACCAATCAGGGACCAGTGTAGTAGGTATTGTGAGCAAAACCGCATTTAGTGGTCAGCCTAATATATCTCTCTGAAGTCCCATCTTGTTCCAACGCGGTTCAAGGCAATAAGTTGTCACAAGACAAGCAGGTGGGTGCCCTTTCCCTTTTCCCTTTTCAAATTCAAGTTATTGATTTCATTCAACGCGCTAGAGCAATATTATCCAAAAGTAATCTTTGCTTGTAAATTAGTGCGTGAGTCAGCATTCGCTAATGCGTCTTCCATTGTTATCCTACCCGCTTGGTACAAATCAAATAGTGCTGTTTCAAAAGTTTGCATACCTTCCGCTCCACTAGTAGCCATTGCCTCTTTAATTTCTTCTATTTTGCCTTTTAAAATTAATTCTGCAATATAAGGTGTATTAATCATTACTTCTATTGCTCCGACTCTCCCACCATTTACTCCTGCAACTAGCCGTTGTGATATCACACTAACGAGATTTAAAGATAAATCCATAAACAGTTGTTGATGCTGTTCTTGTGCAAACATGTTAATAACTCGCTTCATTGCTTGATAGGCATTATTGGCGTGTAGGGTTGATATGGCTAAATGGCCGGTATTAGATAATTCTAATGAGGCTGCCATTGTTTCTTGATCTCGAATTTCACCAATCAAAATCACATCTGGCGATTCACGCATGGCACTTCTCAGGGCCCGTACATAAGAATGCGTATCTACATTTAATTCTCTTTGATTAATTAATGATTTTTTATGTGGATGGACAATTTCTATTGGGTCTTCAATGGTTAAAATATGGCCCGCTTGATTTTCATTACGATGATTAATCATTGCGGCTAAAGTGGTTGATTTACCTGAATTAGTTGCTCCGACCATTAAAAGAAGTCCACGCTTATGTAGGATTAAGTCTTTGAGTATTGATGGTAGTTTTAATTCATCAAGTGTGGGGACTTTTCCTTTAACATAGCGCATTACGATGGATACGAGTTCTTGTTGCCTAAAGGCATTGATGCGGAAACGGGCTTTGGCTTCTGGTAAGGTAATGGCGAAATCAATTTCAAGTTCTTTTTCAAACTGGGCCCTTTGCTCTTCATTCATAATATTGTGGGCGATAGTTTGAGTCATCTCTGGTGTAAGTATGGTCTTGCCGACACCGATGACTTTACCAGATGCTTTAATACGGACTGTTGAGCCTACGGTAAAGAATACGTCAGAGGCTTCTTTTTCTACGGTTAATTTCAGATAAGGGATGATGTCCATAAATTTGGGAATCTGGAATTGGGAATTGGGAATCGGGTAAATCTGTGACAAGATGAGTTCTGTTTGTGATTTTAGAAACTATACTAAACATACTTCAAATCAGTGAAAATTTTGAATTATACTCAATGAGGGAACAAATTTAACTTTTCTAATGAGGTTGGTGGGCAAGAAAAGACTTTGCCCACCCTACCTAAAAGTTTAAGTTGTACCCGCGTGCAGTATAAGAGAAATCCGATTTCTTGAAGAAAGTCGGATTTCTTTGACATTTTATATTTTTACAAAATTCAAAGGCGAACAGTATAAACCTGACAGGTTTTTAAAACCTGTCAGGTTTGAGCGTTCAAATTTTGGAAGTGATAAAATCCTGAGTGATAAGGAGGCGATTTTTAAGATTTATAAGCGAAGTTCGAAATGATATTGATTGGTTTTGCTATTCGCTATTCTCCATTCCCAAACGCCCAAAATGACATTGATTGGTTTTGCTCTTTCGCCATTCCCTATTTCTTATTGTGCTTTAGAAACCATATAGGCTACAGCAGATTTAATCTCTTCATCGGGTAATTGGACAAAACCGCCTTTGGGTGGCATCATTCCGACATTACCTTGAAATCCGTTTAACGCATGAGAGAATAAAGTTTCCATGCCTTGGGCAATACGGGGTGCCCAATTGTCTTTATCTCCAAATTTTGGTGCCCCAGCAACGCCCGCTGCATGACAGAGGGCACAGGCATTGTTATAAGTTTCTTCACCTTTGGCCAGATCAATATCAGTTGAAGCGGCTGTGGGTTTTTCATCTGAAGTGGTGTCTTCAGTGGGAGTGGTCTCTGGTTCAGTGGATGTTGTTTCTTCCGCTGGTACGGTGCTAGTTTCAATGACATCGGATTGAGATGATGTGGTATTTGCACCCACTGCATCTAACATATAAATGACAGCGGCTTTGACATCGTCGTCAGGTAAGCCGACTTGCCCACCTTTGGGGGGCATAACGCCACTGTTACCTTGAAATCCTTGCAAAGCATGATTAAATAGGGTATTTAAGTCTTGTTCAATCCGAGGGGCCCAACTGTCTTTGTCTCCAAATTTCGGTGCGCCAGCAACTGCCATGTCATGGCAGACAAAGCAAGCCGTTTTGTAAATTTGTTCACCTTTAGCAATATCAAGGTTAGATGTTTGAGATGGTGTTGTGGATTCGGTTGTGGTTTTTTCCTCAGCTTTAGGAGCGGTTTCTTGGGTTTTAGGGGCCGTTTCTTCAACTTGAGGAACAATTTTTTCCGCAGTATCGGTTTCTTCAGATAAACCGGCTTGTGCCAACATATATTGCACGGTCTTTTTTAGGTCCTCATCGCTGAGAGTAGCGTTGCCACCGCGTGGCGGCATTGATAAAATGCCTTTGATGGAATTTTGAACGAGTGTGGCTTCACCTTTTGCAAATCGTTCTGTCCAGGCGGCTTTATCTCCCAATTTGGGTGATCCTAAAATGCCATCTTTATGACAGGCAAAACATACAGAGTCAAAAATTTCTTGCCCTGATTTGGGGGCAGCCGCAGTTTCAACTGCTGGTGTCGGCGTTTTTTCAGCGGCTACTGAAATTGTTGGTTCTGATTCTCCTTCAAGCCGGACTTGCCCTACTGGTTTTATCCGTTCTTCTTGAGATACCTCGTGGGATTGTGCGGAAGATTCATCATGATGTTCATCAAGTCCAAGTTGGGCGACTGTCAGTACTATGAAAATAAAGATCGCAAGAATGCCAAAAGCGATTCCTAAGCCAAAGGCTAAATTTTTAACTGGTATAGTCTCTTGTTGACTCACTCTTATTTCCTCTTTTGGAATATTTCAATAATGGATAATTAAAAGTTTCAAAGATTCTAATTTTATCACATAACACACTCTAAAAAAGGCATAGACAATTCTTTGTTAATTAAGTACAATGAATATCCTAAATTAAATATGCGCTCGTAGCTCAGCCTGGATAGAGTGTTGGCCTCCGAAGCCAAAGGTCACAGGTTCAAACCCTGTCGGGCGCGCCATCCATTTTTCCTTCCTCTCTTAAAATTAATTCTTTCTCATAATCCACTTTTCTAATCCGCTATTCAAAAATTCTTCATATATAAGCTAAAATAATTTTTGGACTCTAATATAGGCAGATTCCATTCAAAATTTATTTTGGACTCCTAAACCAATGATTGGTCCAAAATTTATTTTGGAGATTTTCAGGGTATATTTTGGTAAAAAACAACCTAAGTAATTGCAATGCTTATATTTTATTTCAAAATAGGCGTGCTGGAAGTCAGTTAAATAAAAAATTTTGCACATTAGGTGCTAAAGATTCGATATAAAAGTGAGTATGATCTGAAGCGTCACTACCAACAAGACAATAAGCCCCATACAACCCAGTGCTAAACCATTGACAGAACGTTTCTTTTCGTTCGGTTCGTTCTTTTTTTTCTCTTTCTGTTCTTTCATTGTTTTATTGTGATTGGCGCAATAACCGTTGTACTATGATATTCGCTAATATCATCCCAAACAATACTGGTAAAAAGGATTTTTCTAAAATAAATCCCCCTAACCCTTGTGTTTTGATTGGGAGAGAATCAAAAATCAAAACACAATAGATTTTGAGGGAACTATACTTGGCGCGGGAACAAACTTTCAGGCAAAAGTTTCGCAGAGCGAAATTTTTGCCTGAAAAACTTTTCTAATGAGGTTGGTGGGCAAGAAAAAGACTTTACCCACCCTACCCAAAAGTTTAAGTTATGCCCGTGTGCAGTATAGTAATTAAAGTATACTGCACACGGCTAAGATTTGGACTTTTATATGTCGTTTATTAATAACGAATTTAAAGAAACGATGTGTGTAAGGTCGATAATTATAAAAGAGGCGAATTAAGAATTAAAATTAGAAATATATTTGAAAACAGTTGATTATAAATAACCCTCTTTTAGATATAGATTTATAAAGCCTTGATTTTTAATGTTCGATTTTAACCCTTAATTCGCATAAAAGGAATAAAATCAATGGCAAACAAAACGGTTAAAGTGCCAAATATTAATTGTGGACATTGTACTAGTACGATTGAACGGGAAGTGGGTGAATTAGAAGGGGTTATTTCTGTGAAAGCAGATGAAAACCGTAAAATAGTTACTGTTGAATGGAATGAACCATCAGTAACTTGGGTACAGATAACTAATTTATTAACAGAAATTGGCTATCCCGTTGAAGCTTAAAATAGAGAAAGGGTGTGGATATTTAAGTAATATCCACACCAGCTATATTAGCACTTTTTAGGTATTATATTATTTTAGCTCAGACCGTTTTTGAACTTCCTCTAAAGTCTCATCAATGGTGCCTAAAAATTGTTTGATGTTTAATGGTTTTATAATATATTCTAAAAATCCGGCTAGTCGTCCACGTTCTAAATTCTGTTGCGTATCATTGGCACTCAAGGCTAATACTGGGATTTCGTGAGTATCTTCCATTTCACGCAAACGTCTTAGTACTTCAAAGCCATCCATGCCAGGTAAATTAATGTCTAATAAAATAATATCTGGATGATGTAGGTGGGCTAATTCAATACCCATCTCGCCAGTGTGTGCTGACATTAGTGCAATGTCAGGACGTGCTTTAAGTATTTGACCCACTAAGCTAACATTGGTACGACTGTCTTCAACGTATAATAGAATGTATTTATGTAATTGAAGATCAGGCGCATTATTTTCCTCAGCTTTATCCAATTTTCCGATTGGTACTTCAACCCAAAAAGTACTCCCAATATCAATTTCACTTTCTACACCAATTCGCCCATCCATAATTTCTAATAAACGCTTGGTAATAGTTAAACCAATACCGGTACCCTCAACTAAATTGAGCCCACTTAAACGAGTAAAGGGATCAAATACTTTAGCTTTTTGTTCTGTTGTTAAACCCACGCCGGTATCTGCTACTTCAATGCGCACATATTCAAGGGTGGGTTGAGTTAAGTTGATAGTAATACTACCCTTATCACGGTTATATTTGACCGCATTAGATAGTAAATTGATAAACACTTGTTTGAGTCGTCCCCGATCAACTAGTGCATATACGGGATGAATTTCTGCGGTTTTATTTTCTATCGTTATGGCACGTTTTTCGGCTTGCGGAGAGACAAAACTGACACATTCCTTCATTAATTCAATTAATTCAACTTTTTCAATCGTGACTTCTAATTTACCGGCTTCAATGCGAGTTAAATCAAGGACTTTATTGATGAGTTCTAATAAATGCCAACCGGCATGTAAAATATTTCCGACATACTGTTGCATGTCTTCTACATGTTCAAGTTCAAATTCTTCTAATGGAACCCCTAAATCGTCTTTAAGTAATTCGCTATAGCCTAAGATTGCATTCATCGGTGTCCGCAGTTCATGACTCATGCTCGATAAAAAGAGTGATTTGGCTTGGCTGGCTTTTTCAGCGGCTTCTTTAGCGGCGATTAGTTCAGCTTCAACATCTTTAATATCACTAATGTCTTGGAATAATAAGACAATGCCTAAGACTGGTTGATTTTGAAGGATTGGATTAAAAACACAAGAAACCGGCAAGTGTGGCTGATTATTACGTTGTAAAAGAGCATTGCTATCGTTAAATGAATGCCCACAATTTAAGCGTTGAAGTAATTCAGAAGTTGTAAGGCGCACATCAGGGTTAACTTTTTCATGTAGTTCAAAGCAATCCAATACATTGGTGTGTTGTAGTTTTTGATTTGGAATACCTAAGTAATTTTCGGCTGCTGGGTTAAGAAATAATAATTGTCCTTGATGATTAAATACACATAACCCGTCTGCCATTGCTGCTATTACAAGGGGTAATGGGAGTGGAGTCAAAAATTCATTTTGGGCTATAGTTGTTTCGAGTGGCTTAATTTGGAGATTTTCAGTATTTTGTTCTAGCCGTTGGCGTTCATGATCCGCATTAATGTAAGAACGCTCAATACGAGACAGAAATTCTTGCCAGGTAGCCAAATCAGTGGGCAATATATCATCGTCAAATTTGGCACGACGTAATTGGCGTTCTAGTAGTGAATGCATTTTTTTTCAGTTATCAGTTATCAGTTATCAGTTATCAGTTATCAGTTCATACACAAAGCTTTGCTTTGAACTCCAAGTGTTACCTTAATTTGAACCATAACCTCCATTTTTTGAGAGTTCTCACATAACGAAAAACGAAGTAATTTCGCTGTGGAATTAATAATGATTTAATGATTGGCGGGTATATTAATTGAAGATTGAGACGTTGTTGGTGGAACAATGTACACTTGTGGCGGTATAAGCGGTACTTTGGGCCATAATAAAATGGTAAATAATAGCGCATTCATTATCAATAAAATACCTATCCACCACCAGGAAGAACCTTTTTGTAAAGAAAACCTCCGCTTTTTAGAATAGTATCCTGAATAGTTAATAAACTGCGCTATTTCACGTTCATGTTCAACTTTTTTAAGGGCATCAAGTATGTAAGACATTTCTTTAAAGGGGACAGGAGAAAGGGGACAGGTTTCAGGGGATAGGAATTCGTTTCGAGGCAAAATAAATTTTTGACTCCAATTAGCGGAATCCCAAATTTCTGAATTTGATTAGTTCTCAAATATCCTAAATACCGGTTCTTGACTCTCTAAGAAATATCCCGGTCCCCGGTCCCCTTTTTCCTGTCCTCTAAGTAGCGAATAAGGAAGCATGTAATAGTGTTTGGGTATAAGCATGTTGAGGAGAATTAAAGAGTTGTTCCGTTTCGCCCAGTTCCACAAATTGACCATGACGCATAACAATAATACGATGGGAAATGGCCCGAATCACCTTTAAATCATGACTAATAAACAAATAACTCATGCCATGTTTTTTTTGTAAATCAACTAATAATTCCAAGACTTGCTTTTGAATAGACACATCTAATGCACTGGTAGGTTCATCTAATAAAATCAATTGTGGTTCTAAAATAACAGCGCGTGCAATGGCAATGCGTTGGCGTTGTCCACCGGAAAATTCATGAGGGTAGCGCGATAACATGTCTTGTTGTAAGCCGACCTCATCTAAGATTTTAACAATACGTTCACGACGTTGATGACGATTCAATTCAGGAGAATGAATGATTAACCCTTCACCAATAATCTGTTCTATCGTCATGCGTGGCGATAGGGATGAATAGGGGTCCTGAAATACGACTTGAAAATGACGACGTAAGGGACGTAATTGATTTCTCTTTAAATTATCTAAGCGTTTATCGCTAAAGTGAATGATTCCAGTACAATTTTGTAAACGTAATAAACATAATCCCAACGTGGTTTTACCTGAACCTGATTCACCAACAATCCCTACTGTTTCCCCTGGGTATGTCTGTAAATCTACATTATCAACGGCTTTAATATCACTATCAGTTTGTTTTTTAAACCAATGCCGTTTAAAAGAAAAATGACAACGAATATTTTTACCTTCTAATAAAGGTGTTGGTGCATTGATATAATTATAATCGGTTTGAATTCTTTTTGGTTGGCTATTGAGTAAATGTTGTGTATAAGGATGTTGTGGTCGTTCAAATAAGGTATTAACTGTTGCAGATTCAACTAAATTGCCTTTTTGCATGACGCAAATTCGCTTTGCAAACCGTTTTACCAAATTTAAATCATGGCTAATCAATAACACGGCCATGCCAAATTCTTTTTGCATAGATTCAAGTAATTCAATAATTTGCAATTGAATGGTGACATCCAATGCTGTTGTAGGCTCATCTGCAATCAATAATTTAGGCTTACAAGCTAAAGCCATTGCAATCATCACTCGTTGGCGTTGTCCTCCCGATAGGGTATGAGGATAAACATTAAAACGTTTATGCGGTTCGGGGATACCGGTCAATTCCAATAATTCAATCATCCGACGACGTGCTGCCGATTTACTTAATCCTTCATGCAATAACAATGGTTCTATTAATTGCGTACCGATGGGATAAACTGGATTTAATGATGTCATCGGCTCTTGAAAAATCATAGCAATTTCTTTGCCGCGTAACCGACGCAACTGGGCTTCAGTTAATTGTAGTAAATCTTTTCCTTCATATTCAATAGCACCGGTTGGAAAAGTCACTGTTTGCGGATCATGTAATCGTAGGATGGATAGAGCGGTGACAGATTTTCCAGAACCGGATTCACCAACTAACGCTAATTTTTCTCCGGCAGAAAGATGAAAACTAATATCATGCACGACTTGAGTGTGCTGTTGTGCTGTCGTTTTGAAAGCAACCGATAACTGTTTGATATTTAATAAAGGTGAGTTTTTAGTCATAAAATAAATAGGAATTGGGAATTGGGAATCGGTAATCGGTAATCGGTAAAGTTGTTTCGAGAATTAGCGAAGTTTCCCTTCGGGCATCCCTCAGTATAGTAATCAATAAGTATTTGATTTAAGTAGTTTATTTGTCCTTCATCCTACCCCCTTTTGTATTACGGGTATTTTATTATTTGCGAGTTGCCTAAGAAAGGAGATTTTAATAACTGCCAAAACTTTTTGTCCAAACCTGACAGGTTTTTAAAACCTGTTAGGTTTAGCTTCGGCTATTATTTAATTCTCATTCCTAATGAACCAGAAAAGCCCTTTCAATTTTCTTCGGTCTCCCGTTACCTGCCCCCTGCCCCCTGCCCCCTTTTGTATTGTTGACTCCATTCTAAAAAAGCGGTATTTTTCATTGGGGCAGCATAAAAAAGCCCTTGAGCTAAATCGCAGCCATGATCACGTAAAAAATCACGTTGCTCAACCGTTTCTACACCCTCAGCAACCACAGTTAAACCAAGTGCATGTGCCATATCAATCGTAGCCACCGTTATGGTGGCATCTTCTGGCGATGAAATGATGCCATTAATAAAAGAATTATCTATTTTAATCCCATCGGCTGGAAAACGTTTAATATAATCTAATGAGGCATAACCCATTCCAAAATCATCAATTATGACACGAATACCCATATCTTTAAAACTTTTCAACGTTTTAATTGCAGAATCAATATCTTTTAATAATAGGCTTTCGGTAATTTCTAATTCTAAACTTTCTGGTGCGATCCCTGAATTTTCAAGCGCATCAGCTACCCTCTTCAGTAAATTTTTGCTACGAAATTGATAAGCGGATAAATTCACCGCGACACGTTCTATTAACAAGCCGGCTTCTAACCAAGTTTTTAATTGTTGACAAGCCGTTTGTAAAATCCACTCACCAATTGGAATAATGATACCAGTATCTTCAAGCACTGGCAGAAATTCCATCGGTAAAATAAGACCATTTTCTGGATGGTGAAAACGAATCAAAGATTCTATTCCAACTAGTTGATTGGAATATAATTCAGTTTGCGGTTGATAAAAAAGTACAAAGTTTTTATTGACGATAGCCTGGTGTAAATCCATTTCAATTTGCAAACGCGAAATGGCTTCTTCGCGCATACCAGGACTAAAGATGGCATAACCCGATTTACCCAAAGCTTTGGCACGATACATCGCTGCATCGGCATCACGTAACAATTCCATTCCTTCTTGCTGTGAAGTCCGATAAACAATTCCAATACTAGCAGAAATCATAATTTTATAGCGATCAATCAAAAATGGTTTGGCTAAAATTTTATTAATCGTTACAGCTAAACGATTAGCTTCTGTTAAATCGGATATATTCTCTAGCAAAATTAGAAATTCATCACCACCGGCACGCGCCAAAATACCTTTCGAGGCAAAAGTTTTTGCTTCGTAAAAACTTTTGCCTCGAAAATTATTCAAACAGTTTTGCAAACGTTGTGCAACTTCCATCAATAACCAATCGCCCATGTCATGTCCGAGACTGATATTAGTCACTTTAAATCGATCCAAATCTAGAAACAAGACAGCAAACGTGGTTTTTTGATGTTGCTTGGTACGCATTAATGCTTTATCTAAATAATCCATAAACAATTGACGATTAGGTAAACCGGTTAATTGATCATGTAAATTCATATCAGTCAAGCGTTGTTCTAAAACACGATGTTCACTTAAATCACGTCCTTCTGCCAAAATCCAAATCGTTTTATCTTGTGCATTTTTTACCGGAGTCAATGAAAAATCTAAAATCGTTAATTGTCCATTATGCTTTTGGATTTCAATTTCACAATGGGCAAAATTTCCTTGTCCAGCGGACGCAATGGCCATTTTTAATGGCCCTTGTGTCTTTTCTTCACAAGACGTTGTCCAAGGCAAAGTCCAAAAATAAGAACCTTCAACAGTTTCACGTTGAATACCAAGAAACGTCAAAGCGGTTTGATTGATATTTTGTAAAATACCATCAGGCTTAATCAAGACCATAAATTCAAATGCTTTATCAAAAATCGCTTGAAATTTTTTTTCTTCATTCTCTAACGCGATCAAATTAGATAAATAACGAATGGATCGTTCTAGTTGTATCCAATTTAATTGCGTTTTATCCAGAAAATCTATGTGGTAGTCGTTAATGAGTTCAGAATCAACTGACTCACCATTGTTAGTTAATAATACCGTTGGAATCGTTACATGTTGATACAATTGTCTGAGAAAGATCAGTTGTTCTATTTGTTTAGCATGATAGCCAATGAGACAGGCATCATAATGATTTTGTTTAATTCGAGTTAAAGCAATTTCATAATTAGGGGCCCAATCAATATGCCATTCACTATTTTGCTCATCAAGCCATTGACGAATTTCTAGATAATCATTAGCATTATCTTCAATAAATAATATAAGTGTCGATTTCATTCCCAATTCCCCATTCCAGATTCCCCATTCGCAAAAAAAAATGACTGATTTACCTTTATATGCACCTCGTTACTGGTTATTGTGGATTACCATTGGCATACTTTGGTGTCTAACTCGTTTACCATTTTATTGGCAACTCGCTGTCGGACGACAATTAGGACATCTTACTTATTGGCTTGCCCCTCGTCGTCGCAAAATTGCTAAGATTAATTTAGCACTTTGTTTTCCAGAACTTTCTGATAAGCAACGATACGATTTACTCCGTAGCCATTTTGAATCTTTGGGTATGGGTTTACTTGAAATGCTCAGTGCCTGGTGGCTACCCAATGCCACTTTAAAACCTTTAGGGCTTATACAAGGAATTGAATATTTACACACCGCTTTCAAACGAGGCAAAGGTGTCATTTTACTCAGTGCCCATTTTACCTCATTCGAAATGGGAACTCGTTTTTTAACCATGCACACCGCTATTCATGGCATTTATCGTCCCCATGAAAATCCTTTGATTGAATATGTTATGAAAAAAAGCCGTGAAAATCGGGCTGAAAAAGCGATTCCCAAACATGCCGTGCGTGATATGTTAAAAAGTCTAAAACAAAACAAGGCATTATGGATTGCATCCGATCAAAATTTTGATAATAAAAATACTGTATTTGCCAATTTTTTTGAGATACCTGCTGCGACCAATCCAGGCATTTCACGTTTCGCTCAAATAAGCGGAGCAACCGTCATACCTTTTTTTACCCAACGCTTAGAAAATGCTCAAGGTTATAAAATGATTTTACAACCTCCCTTAGAAAATTTTCCTAGTGGTGATTTGATGCAAGATGCGTTCTTAATGAATCAAATAATCGCTGAACAAATCAGAAAAGCCCCAGAACAATACTTATGGGTACATAGACGCTTTAAAACGAGGCCAACAGGAGAAGAGAAGATTTATTGAAATAGATTTGTCGTAGGCTGATAAAAATGGTTAATGGTTAATGGTTAATGGTTAATGAAAAAAGCATCAACAACTTGTTGTTTTTCATAAGGCTTCATTTTAAAGGGAAAAATAATTCTTGCCTATATGAGGTCTTTTTATCAGCCTTGGTTCGCCCTAAAATTATTTTTCTGAACATCTATACATCTATAATGAATGGCGAATAGAAAATAAGTAGGGAATGTGATTAAAAGTGCATTTTTTTTGCCAAAATAAATTTTAGATTCTACTTTCCTTTCCTCTAGCTAAAGTCCAAAATTTATTTTGGAAATCGTGCCTTTGGCATATTCTTTTTTCGATCTCGCCTAAGGAATGAGGATTTAATGGTTCGACATGGTTCGACAAGCTCACCAACCGAGCTCACCAACCGAGCTCATAGTTCGACAAGCTCACCAACCGCCAACAAATTTCCAAAACTTTTGAGCCAAACCTGCCAGGTTTTTAAAACCTGGCAGGTTTAATTTCGGGTTTTATTTAATCCTCATTCCTAAGCTTCGCTTAATGATCTGCAAGTGTAACTTATTCCGGTGGCAACTCAAAAATTTGGATAGATTGATCTTTTTCAGCACAACGCTTAGGTTGTTCTTTATTTTTCATTTTATCAGTCACGGTAACAAGTTGTGTCTCATTCAACCAAGTTATCCCTTCAACATTACAATAAACTACCTTACCCTTCTTATTGCGGGGAAATTGGTAAATTTTACCGGCTCCGCTTATTTGCCAATTTTCGGTATCCAATATCCCTATCCACATTTGCGATGATTCTTGTGAAACTACCGCCAAACGAGAATTTTTCAAATCCATTCCAGCATAATCAACAAATTTAACCATAAGAGGTAATTGAATAGAAGCAACATATTCCCACTGTTTGGAGTTGCGTTTAAATACTTTAATTCTACCGTTTCCAGCTACTTGGCTGGCTTTACCCGCTTTACAATCATTACCTTCACATAGCCCTAGCACAAAATCTTGGTTTTGAGAATGGACATAAAGAAGTCCTTCAAAGCCTTTATTTGAACTTTGGAAATTGTAACCTAACCAATGGCTATTTTGTAATGCCAAATCAGCATTGTAAGTGTGCAGTTTAGCGTTGTAATGCCCACCATTCTTTACAGATTCAATAACGATATAAAATTGCTGTTGTAGCGGGTTATAGGTAATGCCTTCAAAACCGACTTCGGAATTTTTGCTACCCAGTAACTGGTTTTTTTTGCTGTTTTTAGGCAAATTGTGCCTAAATTTGGCTATTTGACTTAAATTGTCAAACACCACGTAAAAATGTTTACCTTTCACAACGACACCACTCGCTTCAAATTTGTCCTTTTTGTTGTACCCGTCCAACAATTTGTAGATTTTGCTTTCTTGTAGCAATTTCAAAGTGGATGAAGTCGTATCTGCGTAAGCTACGCCATGGATTGCCAACAAGCCAATTAATGCTGACAACAGTTTGTTTGGTTTAAAATAACGATTCAATAATTGATTCATGATTACTATAATTCGATAGTTTAGTTTTGATTGAAATTCCAACGATTTCATTTTTTTCATCAGTTCATTTCTGAAACAACAATGGGTAGATATCAATGTTCAAGTTTTAGGTTTTTAATTTTTTAACAGAGCCGATCATTTCAAGCGAAATAACATAAAATAATTAAATAAAAACTTGAGCATCAAGTTTAAGGCTTTTGAATCGGATTACACAGATTAAAGGATAAACCTGATTAAATGGTTAATATTCTATTTTGATGGGAATGAATCAGGTAAATCCTTTAATTCGTGTAATCTTGCTTGCACTGAGCTTGTCGAAGTGTTCAAATTTTGTTAATTAATTTTGAAATTCTAATTCAAACAATTATATATCAGTGACCTGTTGTTTACTCTGGTTTTTTAAGAAAATCTTGCATAGACACAGTTAAATCTGGTGCGGCTTGACGTAATTTGCGGTCTTCAGTCACCAGCGGAATGCCTAGCGTTTGTGCAAGGGTAAGATATTGGGCATCATAAGAGCTAACGTGGTGCTGTATGGCTAAATGAAACGCTTGTTGCATATCAACTTCTTTTTCATTTCCTTCTATCAAGGCGTTGGCATTTTCCCAAATGGTGAGCAAATTGGCTTCACTTTGAGAACCTTGTCTTGCTATTTTTAATAGAACACTGAGAAATTCGTGTTGCCATAATGATGGCACCACCCATTCTTTATCTTTCGCAAAAACTTGACGTGCTAATTCAGTAAAAGGGCTTTCAATAAAGTAATAAGCCAGTATATTGGCATCAACTGGAATCATTATTCACGCCCCTCACATTTAGCCTCAAAAAGCCATTCTTCCGTGAGAGGAAAACCAACGTTAACCGGTTTGACTGATTTGAGCCATTCTTTATCACTATTTCCTTTTAAAAAACGTTGTTTTGATTCGGTTGACATTTTTACCGTTGCAATACCTTGCAAACGATGAAATTGATTTTGTGTGCCGTCGAGGTTAGCAGTCAATTTAGACAATGAACTTGCGGTAGGTTCAATCAGCGTATCCAAGGTTAATTGGACCAGACGTAGCCGAGATTGTGGTGGTAATATTTTGATATTATTCATAATTTGTGTTAATGTTTGAGCTTCAGATAGCATTTGATACCTCCCTTATAATAAAAATTAGGATTAAATAAATTAAGAGATTAACTGGATTAAACTTATCATTCAATGGGTTAATATTCAATTTTAATGCCTTAATCAGGTAAATCTTTTAATCCATTTAATCTTGTTCAAATTTTGTGATAGATTATTCATTCACCATTAATTTGTTGACATTTTCACCTTTCCATTGGCCAATGCTTGAATCACTTGTTCTTTAGGGCCCATGGCGACGACTTGTCCAGCATCCATCACAATCAAATGCTCAACGAGCGATAATAATGACATTCGATGGGTCACTAATAATACGGTTTTTTTGGTTAAGTAAGATTGTAAACGCGCTTTTAATTGTTCCTCGGCGCGATTGTCCATTGAATTGGTGGGTTCATCCAGTAGCAAAATAGGAGGATTAAGTAACAAAGCTCTTGCTAAAACAACAGCTTGTCGTTGCCCCCCGGATAAACCTGCCCCACGTTCACCAATTGGCATATCAAAACCGAGCGGATGCCGATTCACAAATTCATCGACTCCAGCGAGTTGTGCTACTCGTAGCACCACACTATCTTCTATATGAGTCGCTCCCATCACCATATTGTCTTTGACTGTGCCATAAAATAATTCAATATCTTGTGGTACATAGCCAATGTTGCGGCGTAAGTCCGCCGGATCAATTTGGCGACTATCAACGCCATCCAATAAAATACTACCGCTTGTGGGTTGATAAAATCCTAGAATCAATTTAGCAATGGTACTTTTACCGGAACCAATGCGCCCAATAATGCCCACTTTTTGACCGGCATTGATTTTAAAGGCGACTTTGGTGAGAGTAGGCAAGAGTTGTTCGGGATAGCTAAAATCGACTTGTTTAAATTCAATGTTGCCTTGTAATTGAGGACGATGTAAAAATGTGTGTTTTCTGGGCCGTTCTAACGGCATTTTCATCACCTGGTTGAGGGTGCGTAATGCGGCTAACGAGTGATGATAGCGGGTAAATAGATTGGCGATTGGTACCAAAGGGGCTAAAGCTCTCCCAGCTAAAATGGTGCAAGCTATTAATGCGCCCATCGTTAATTGACCATCAACAATCAAATAGACACCATAAACGACCACCACCACCGTTGTCATTTGTTGCACAAATTGAGCAAAATGTACGGACAGGGCCGATAAATACCTTGATTTCAATGAAGAGTGGGCCACTTGCCCGACTAATTGTTCCCAACGTCGTTGCATTTCTCCTTCTGCACCAGTGGCTTTCAGGGTTTCCATGCCAGTAAGCGTTTCAATGACCAGCGCATGTTTTTGAGCTCCAGCCCGAAAAGTTTGTCGTATGACTTTATGCAGTGGAAATTGTATGAAGAGGCTAAAAATAATGACGATTGGCATCGCATATAATGGAATCAGTGCTAAATCTGGGTGTAAGGTCCAAATTACGAACAGAAACAGAAGTGCGAATGGTAAATCAATCAAAGTGGTTAAAGTTGCTGAGGTAAAAAAATCACGGAAACTTTCAAATTCGTGCAAATGGTTAGCAAAGGCTCCTACTGAGCGTGGATGGGCAGAGCGTTGCGTCCCTAATACTTGCTCAAAAATCATACTCGCTAATAAAATATCGGTTTTTTTACCCGCTATATCAATAAAATAACCACGTATGGTGCGAATGATAAAATCAAAGCCAAATACAATAGCCACCCCAATCGCTAATACCCATAGCGTTTCTATCGCGTGATTAGGCACCACGCGATCATAAACATTCATCACAAACAAGGGCGAGGCTAAGGCAAAAAGATTGATTAATAGAGATGCGATGATTACTTCACTATAAAGGGGCCATGCTTTTAATAACGTTCCCCAAAACCAAAAATAGCGAAAGCGAGGCATGACGCTATCTTCGGTGCGAGCATCATAGGTATAAATAGGACGGGCAAATAACGCATAACCACTATAATTCGCTTTTAACTCTTTAACCGGCAATTCAAGCGTACCGTCGCCTGAGTTAGGCAAAATAATTTGTACGCGCTTTTTTCTCCTATCCAGATATTTAAGCAATAGGCAAGCTTGTCCATCTTTTAACAATAATACCGCCGGCAAAATTAATGGCGTAAATTGAGATAATGGTTTTTTTATTAAGCGAGCGGATAAATTAGCTCGTTGTGCGGCCCGGATAAATAAGTCTGGCGTTAAGCGATTATTGACTAGCGGCAAACCCGCTTTCAATGCCTCCGCTGAAAAAGGTTTATTCAGTAATTTGGTTAATACCACAAGACATTGCAACAATGGATCATCAAAAGTTGCTGCACTATCACTGTCTTGCCATGCTTGAGTTGAAACAGTTGTTTTTATCATAACTTTTAATTTCACGCCAAGACGCAAAGACGCAAAGAAAAGCAATTAGCGGCTTTGCGTGAGATTGTTTTTTATTTGAAAATAATTATCTGAATTCGCTATATTATGAATCACGCTCATTTTCGTTTTTATGCTGAATTAAATGATTTTCTGCCATCTGAACATTAACTTTTTATTTATGATTCATAAAAGTCTTTTGAATTCTTCAATGGTTAATCCAGCATCTTTGATAATACCACCCATAGTATAAGCATTAATTGGATTTGTTCTTGGTATGGTAATAATACGTTCTCCGTCTGTCATAGTGATGTGTTTGCTTTGTCGTGCAATCCAAAATCGCGCTTTCTCAAATGCTTTAACGGCTTGTAGATGATTAATACCAGATAATTTAGGCATTCACTACCTCCACATAGCGTAATTCGACATCTTGGATTAATTCTTCTCTAACGGCAAGGTAGTCCGTAATTGCTTCTTTAATATTGTCTAATGCTTCTTCTTCCGTTTGTCCTTGAGACCAACAACCGGGTAAGCCCGGACACCAAACAGCATAACCTTCTTCAGTTTTTTTGAGATTCACTTTGTATTTCATATTTATTGTTCGGTAGTCCTAAACAAGTTGTGAGATAAATCTAACCAGTTTTTAAAACAAGTCAGGTTTGGTGTTTGACTGTACTCAAATCTTCATTTATTTATTTAGCGATTTATTATACTCAATCATGACGATCAGATTGACAAAAAGAAAAGTCCTTTCCTAGCCCCCCGTTATAAAACTCTCCTTTCCTCAAAAATTAGAGGATATTTATTTTTTGCGGTAACAATTCAAGTTGTTTAATCACGGCTAAAGCGATTAAAGGACTGCTGTCTGCTACGAGGGTGATTTTTTCTACCATGACAGTTCGTCCGATATTTGGTCATCATCAAGATTGATAACCGGAATTTCCATCCGTCCCAATTCATACATAAATTTGATCTTATTCATGTCGCAGAATTCAGCCGCTTTTCCCAATGATAAACGGTGCAATTCAAATAATTTCACCGCCAATAAAAATCGTAATTCTTGCTCTAAGGCTTGACGTGATTGCCCGGTTGTAATTAATAAATCATCCAAATAGGGAAATGTTAATGTGTGCATAATAAGTTCACCTCATTTTTGTTTGAGTTAGATTCGTTTACTGTGTTTTCTGGTTCCAATGCGCCAGCGTTGGAACCCTATTTGTTATTCTTAACTTTCGATCATAAATATGCCCACAAAGTACCGAAAAAACGCATGATTTGGATCGGTAACGACATCTTTGAGCATTTGTTCTAAATGATTTATTATTCGTTTGTTTAATAATTTATTATACTCAATCATGACGATAAGATTTAGAAAAAGAAAAGTCCTTTCCCAGCCCCCCGTTATAAAACTCTCCTTTCCTCTATTCCAAAAAGTGAGAGGATATTTATTTTTCTAAGTCCCTTAGTAAATTCTGTTAATAGATTTTAATTATCATTCGGTTTGACCGCTAAAATTTCTCGTGATGGTGAAAAAAATTATATTTATTTGATTTATAAATTATTTTTAAAATAATCAACTGGTACTTTACAATACCTTCGCCAAATTATATAATTTTTATGTGGTTATTAGATGCTAATAACATCAAGTCACTCGGTTATTTGGACAACCGGTGCGAAAGGCGCATGAGTCCTTATTCTCCATTAAAAATAGGCTCTGGTTTTCGCGTAGCGGATTTTAATTTATAATTGATTGATTTTAATATTAAAATATAAATTTAGCGGTTTAAGTGTTTGAACCAGCGCATTTTATATAATTTAGTTAAAAACAATATGTTATTTTATTGGTGAAGGTATTGACTTTACGAATATTTTACTTTAACTTTACACCAACATTCTTAACAAAATTATGTGACCCTATGGCCAATTTTTCCAAAGGTGTTATTATTAATTTAAAAATAAACTACAAGGATTGTTTATAAGAAAGGATTAAAAACCCTAATGATTTCTGAATCTGCAAGGATATTAATATAGCAGTCTTCACTTGTGTGGATACTCATTTTTTAAAGACAATAACGTTACACGTATTCAAGTATTGCGTCCGTTTGCTGTTCATTTCGAGTGATAAGCACTATAAAGCCACGAAACAAATCCTTTCTTATAAATAATCCTTGTAGTTTTCTGGTTAAAAATATAAGAAAGGATTAAAAACCCTAATGATTTCTGAATTCGGGAAAAGATAATGAATACACTACGACAAATACACCAAACAACTTCTGATACTTTGATGAGCAAAATTCCAGAAGCACTTCGTCATCAAACTATAGAAATCATTATTTTGCTCGTTGATGACCACACAAAAAACAGTCAATCAAAACCGTCTACTTGGCCCTGACTGTTTCGACCAATTTTTTGGTTGTTTGCCAGATTTTCCCCATATTGATCACGATCTGGCGATTATAAAAGAAACGGTTGCACTTGAGGATATAGCAATCCTAAATCAGTTATAGTGGATAATATCCTTTATCCTTAGATGAACAAAAGATGGATAACATCATAAATGATTTAAGATTGCTATAGCTTTTCCAAACAAACAGTACAAAAAATTCTTTGGGATAATCCCAGGCGTTTTTATGGACTTTAAAACCACCTTAAAAGTGGTATTTTTTTCTATTTCAATCTCAGGAAAATAAAACATGAATGAATTTGATAACAAGGTTGCGCTCGTAACCGGTGGTAGTTCTGGTATTGGTCGAGCAACAGCACTTGCTTTTATTCAGAAGGGTGCTAAGGTGGTTATTGCAAGTCGCCGAGTTGAGGAAGGTGAAAAAACGGTAAAATTGCTTAAAGAAAGTGGTGGTGAAGCTATCTTTATTCAAACTGATGTAACAAAAGCGACTGACGTTGAAAATTTGATCGACCAGACAATGGCAACTTATGGTCGCCTGGATTACGCTTTTAATAACGCTGGGGTTGAAGGAACCGGATTATCTATCTTAGAGCAAACAGAGGCGCAATGGGACAACATTGTTGATACCAATCTCAAAGGGATATGGTTATGTTGTAAATATCAAATTCCACAGATGCTTAAACAGAACAAGGGTATTATTGTGAACAGTGCTTCTGCTTTTGGGGTTGTGGCTTATGGCAATTATTGTATCTATTGTGCAAGTAAATCGGGTGTCATTGGATTAACGCAGTCCCTTGCCTTGGAATATGCCCAAAAAAATATCAGAATTAATGCTATATGCCCGGGTGCCACTGAGACCGAGATGATTGAACGTTTTCTTAAAGGTAATGAAGAAGCCAAAGCACAATTTGCTGCTCTTCACCCTATGGGTCGTATGGGAAAACCCAAAGAAATAGCTGATGCTGTTATATGGCTTTGCTCAGAAAATTCTTCCTTTATCACTGGCCATCCTTTAGTGATTGATGGTGGTTTGACCGTACAATAAAAAATGTTTTCTCGTTCGTTCCAACGTTCCAACGCTCAGCGTTTTTATGCATCCGTGACGCTCCTGCGTCACTCATTAACATTAACACCAGGAAATTGAATAAAAATGCTCACACTCACCGGTTATCAAATAACCGAACCCCTTCACGAAAGCGCAAATTCCTTTATTTACCGCGCCATTCGTGAAAAGGACAACCAACCGGTCGTCCTTAAACTTCTGAAACAAGAATACCCGCCTCCCGAAAAAATAGCCTGGTTCAAACGCGAATCCGAAACCACGCAAGCTTTGACGGATTTAGCCGGTGTCATCAATGTTTATGGGTTAGAAAATGACCAAAATCGCTGGTATCTGGTCCTCGAAGACTTCAGCGGACATTCTCTTGACCGCTTAAACACGGGCGAATGGTCCTTAATCAATTTTTTGAAAATCGCCATTGAAACCACCGAGATTTTAGGTCAACTGCACCAACGTCGTTTGATTCACAAAGATATCAATCCCTCTAACATTCTTCTCAATCAGACGACCCAACAACTGAAACTGATTGATTTTGGTATTTCAACCGTTTTGTCGCGGGAAAATACGAGCTTTCGTAATCCCAATTTGTTGGAAGGTACTCTCGCCTATTTATCGCCAGAACAAACGGGCCGTATGAATCGGGCCATAGATTATCGCACGGATTTTTATTCTTTGGGTGTCACTTTCTATGAATTACTGACCGGTCAATTGCCGTTTTTAGTGGCCGATGCCCTCGAATTAGTGCATTGCCACATAGCCAGACAACCTATTCCACCTCACGCGGTTAAATCCGATATTCCACCGGTATTGAGTGACATTATCCTCAAATTAATGGCGAAAAATGCCGAAGACCGTTATCAATCCACGTATGGCATCAAAGCCGACTTAGCCGAATGTCTCAACCAATGGCAAGCTGCTGAAAACATCGTTTCATTTCCCTTAGCACGATCCGACGTATCCGATCGCTTTGAAATTCCCCAAAAACTCTATGGGCGTGAAGAACAAATCCATACCTTGATGACCGGATTTGAACGTGTCAGCCAAGGAACTACCGAAATGATGTTGGTGGCGGGTTATTCTGGGATTGGTAAATCGGCCCTGGTTCAAGAAGTCTATAAACCGTTGACGCGCCAAAAAGGGTATTTTATTGCCGGCAAA